>OJRL01000172.1_pt1 | contig 64172 bp, 58 predicted proteins | sample 1599191 | NCBI WGS metagenome assembly OJRL01 (sample SAMN03922537, study PRJEB24848) | human gut metagenome | isolation source: stool sample | host: Homo sapiens | place: Germany | collected 2010-05
AATCATGAAAATGGCAAAGAAACTTCTGGCCGTCGTCCTCACCGGTGTTATGGCACTGTCCATGCTGACTGGCTGCGCTCTGAGCGACAAGGTCACCAGCGAAGCTCTTGAGAAGGCTCTGAACAAGGAGCAGGTCCAGGGCACTGTCAATATCGATTACAAGTACGACAACGGCCTGAACAAAAAGGCTTCCAAGGTCTGGGAGAACGAGATGGAGAACAAGAACTTCTCTCTGTCCAGCAACACTCTGACCAAGGTCACCGTTGACAGCAAGGATTACCTGTACTACGTTGTCGAGCGTCCCGAGGACTACAAGACCTTCGGCGGCTGGATCACCGCAGCCAAGGCTCTTGACACGGCTGTTGGCACTCCTGCAAAGACCGTAAGCGGTACTGAAGTGAAGGTTCTGGACAGCAACAAGTCCACCACCTCCACCAAGGCAAAGGTCAACTTCGGTGTTCACTACGACTCCAAGAAGGGCACCGATGGCAAGGGCACCAAGAACGTGAACTACGTCGTGGTCGTGTTCGAAGTCGCTCCCAAGGCTTAACTAATCACCCCATCTGCTCAAATCATTACAGACCCGGTCTGTGATACACATTGAGAAATGACTCCAAGGCCCGGAGCGGGAACGCTCCGGGCCTTGGTTTTTTTGGTGGCGGGGCGGGGCGGAGCGAGGGGGCGGGCCTTTACAATCCCCGCAAAACATGATAAAGTAAAGGTACTCTGCTTTCAACCGGAAAAGCAGGCCCGGCCGCGGGGAAAGCCGCCGGGACAACGACGCAACACGACACGGCAAACCAGCCGCGGACGGAAAGGATGTACTTACAATGGAACAGAGCGAAAAGACCCTTGATATGATCGTCAATCTCTGCAAGAACCGGGGCTATGTCTTCCCCGGCTCTGAGATCTACGGCGGTCTGGCCAACAGCTGGGACTACGGCCCTCTGGGCGTCGAGTTCAAGAACAACGTCAAAAAGGCATGGCTGAAAAAGTTCGTGCAGGAGAGCCCCTACAACGTGGGGCTGGACGCCGCCATTCTGATGAACCCGCAAACCTGGGTGACCACCGGCCATGTGGCCGGCTTTTCGGACCCCCTGCTGGACTGCAAAAGCTGCAAGGCCCGCCACCGCGCCGACAAGCTCATCGGCGACGAGCACCCCGAGGTGAACGTGGACGCCATGAGCTTTGACGAGATGGACGCTTTCATCGCCGAACACGAGGACGTGGTCTGCCCCGTCTGCGGCAAGCACGACTTCACCCCCATCCGTAAGTTCAACCTGATGTTCAAGACCGCCATCGGCGTCACCGAGGACAGCTCTTCCACCTGCTACCTCCGCCCCGAGACGGCGCAGGGCATCTTCGTCAACTTTGCCAACATCCAGCGCACCACCCGCCGCAAGCTGCCCTTCGGCGTCTGTCAGGTGGGCAAGGCCTTCCGCAACGAGATCACCCCGGGCAACTTCACCTTCCGCACCCGCGAGTTCGAGCAGATGGAGTGCGAGTTCTTCTGCAAGCCCGGCACCGACCTCGAGTGGTTCAGCTACTGGAAGGACTACTGCGAGAACTGGCTGCTGAGCCTCGGCATCAAAAAGGAGCATCTGCGCCTGCGCGACCACGAGCCTGCTGAGCTGGCCTTCTACAGCCGCGCCACCACCGACATCGAGTACGCCTTCCCCTTCACCGACTGGGGCGAGCTGTGGGGCATCGCCGACCGCACCAACTACGACCTGAGCCGCCATCAGGAGGCCTCCGGCAAGAGCCTCGAGTACTTTGACAGCGAGACCAACGAGCACTACATCCCCTACGTCATCGAGCCCTCTCTGGGCTGCGACCGCGTGGCGCTGGCTTTCCTGTGCGAGGCCTACGACGAGGAGCATCTGACCGACAGCAAGGGCAAGGAGGACGTCCGCACCGTCCTGCACCTGCACCCGGCTCTGGCTCCCTATAAGTGCGCTGTCCTGCCCCTGAGCAAGAAGCTGGGCGACAAGGCCATGGAGATCCGCAATGAGCTGAGCAAGTACTTCATGGTGGACTACGACGATACCGGCTCCATCGGCAAGCGCTACCGCCGTGAGGACGAGATCGGCACCCCCTACTGCGTCACCGTGGACTTCGACACCGTGGGCGACGAGGCCAAGGGCATCGCCGCCGACAACTGCGTCACCGTCCGCGACCGCGACACCATGGAGCAGGTGCGTATGCCCATCTCCGAGCTGAAGAGCTACATCGAGAGCAAGATCGAGTTCTGATAAAAACTCACTTTTGTGAGTGAAAAAACAGCCCCGCCGTTGCAATTTCGGCGGGGCTGTGGTATAATACAGCTAAAGAAAGCGCTGTCCGGCAAACGGTCAGCACCTTTCCGATAAGTCAATTACAAGAAATGACCGCTCGAGTGGAGCCGGGAAGTCATTTTTTGTTATTGAAAGATCTTGTACGCTATATCGAACGCGCCAAAACCTACCGTTGCAAGCAACGTAAGCAGAGCCAGAGTCTCTAAAAGCGTCATAGAACATCCCAAAGTTTACAGTTGCAAGCAATACTACAGCCCCGCCGTTGCAATTTCGGCGGGGCTGTGGTATAATATAAACGAAGAGAGTGCTGTCTGGCAAACGGTCAGCACCTTTCCGATAAGTCATAACAAAAAATGACCGCAGGGATTAAGGGCCGGGCGGTCATTTTTTGTTATTAAAAATTTTCCATGCGATATCAAAAACTCCAAATCCTACCGTTGCAAGCAACGTGAGCAGAGCCAGAGTCTCTAAAAGCGTCATGAAGCATCCCCCCTTTCGCTGTGGAGCGTCGGGGGCATAACAAAAATGCTCGCCTTCCCGACGTAAGGCCGGAAAGGTTTAGACCGCCTGCCGTTATGTAGACAGCACTCTCATACACCATTATAACAGATGTTTCCCGATTTTTCAACCGGCAGAAGCATCTGTTTTGTTTTTATCGGGTGGACAATTCCGGCCGGAGCGGTTATACTGTCAGATAGAAAATGCACCGCCGTGGTCTGCACGGCAGAAAGGATATTCCGTGGAAAACTTTACTCTTCTTCTGAAAAAATACGCCGATTTCATCGTCCGTGTGGGCGTCAACCCCCAGCCGGGCCAGACCCTCATCATCAACTGCTGCCTCGAGGCCGCCCCGCTGGCCCGTCTGTGCGTGCGCAGCGCCTACGAGGCCGGCGCCCGTGACGTGCTGGTGAACTGGAGCGACAACGACGTCTCCCGCAGCCGGATGGAGCTGGGCAGCGAGGAAGCCCTGACCGACTTCAAGTCTTATCAGCTCCGCCGCTATCTGGACTACGCCGAGAGCGAGGGCGGCGTCTGCGTCCTCCACCTCCTTGCCGACGACCCTGAGGTCTACGCCGGTCTGGACGGCGCGAAGATCAGCCGCGTGAACGCCGCGCAGCGCAAGTTCATGGCCCCGTGGCGGGAGTACACCATGAACGACCGCGTCCAGTGGTCCATCGCCGCCATGCCCAGCGCCCCGTGGGCGAAGAAGATCTTCCCGGAGCTGGACGAGGCTGCGGCCATCGAGAAGCTCTGGCAGCTCATCTTCGACGTCTGCCGCGTGACGGACGGCGACCCCGTCAGCGAGTGGAAGGCCCACCTCGACCGTCTCACCGGCCTGAAGGACAAGATGAACGCCCTCGACCTCGAGAGCGTCCACTTCGAGAGCAGCAACGGAACCGACCTGACCGTCGGCATCGCCGACAAGGCCGTCTGGGAGAGTGCCGCCAGCGTCAGCGAAAAGGGCGTGGTCTTCCTGCCCAACATCCCCACCGAAGAGGTCTTTACCGCCCCCCACAAGGACAAGGTGAATGGCATCGTCTACGGCACGAAACCCTACGTCTTCAACGGCCAGCTCATCAAGGGCTTCCATGTCACCTTCAAGGATGGCCGGGTCGTGGAGCACGGCGCGGACGAGGGCGCGGAGCTTCTGGGCCGGCTGCTGGACACCGACGAAGGCGCACGGAGCATCGGCGAAGTGGCGCTGGTGCCGGCGTCCAGCCCCATCAACCGCAGCGGCGCGCTGTTCTACAGCACCCTCTTCGATGAGAACGCCGCCTGCCACATCGCCTTTGGTGCCAGCTATCCCGGCACCACCGAGAGCGGCACCCGCCTGACCAAGGACGAGCTGCTGGCCCGGGGCATGAACCAGTCCGCCATCCACGAGGACGTCATGGTGGGCGCCGAGGACAGCCATATCACCGGCAAGTGCCGCGACGGCCGCACCGTGGAGCTGTTCCGCGACGGCGTCTGGGTGCTGTGAGAAGAGGATTTTTCACGAAAAAGCTTGCATAATCCGCAAGAGTATGCTATATTCTAGTAGTACGCTATAGTTTTATTGGAAAGTGGGCCGCAAGGTCCGCTTTTCTTGTTTGTTTGGAGGTTTTTTATGGCGAAGCAGTCTGGCGGCAACACCGCCCAGAGAGTCGAAGCGCTTGTCCGCCCCGTCGTGGAGGGCATGGGCCTGCGCCTGTGGGATGTGGTCTTTGAGAAGGAAGGGCCGGACTGGTATCTCCGCGTGCTCATCGACCGGGACGGCACCATGGACACCGACACCTGTGCCGAAGTGTCCCACGCGCTGGACCCCATCCTCGATGAGGCGGACCCCATCGACCAGAGCTATTATCTCGAGGTGGGCAGCCCCGGCCTTGGCCGCAGGCTGACCCGCCCGGAGCACTACGAGGCACTCAGGGGCGAGAAGATCGGCGTCAAGCTCATCCGCCCCACCGCCGACGGCGTGCGCGAGTTTGCCGGCATCCTCAAAGGCCGCGAGGGCAGCACCGTCACGGTCGAGACGGAGAACGGCCCGGTGAGCTTTGAGGTGAACGCCGCGTCCGGCGTCCATCTCTGTGATGACGAACATCTGTTTGATTAAGGATAACCCTCTCAGGCGCGTTCTGCGCCAGCTCTCCCAGAGGGAGAGCCAAAGATGAATTGAGAAAAGATACCATTATAAACTAGGAGGAACCCGAAAAATGGCAGCAGCGAACAACGAATTTTTTGAAGCTCTCTCCATGCTGGAGCACGAGCGCGGCATCACCGCGGAGTACCTGATCGAAAAGATCAAGGCTGCGATCGTCATCGCCGTGAAGAAGAACTACGAGGTCGAGGACGACCACGTCATGGTCGAGATCGACCCCAGCACCGGCAAGTTCAACGTCGCCCTCATCCAGGACGTCGTGGCCGATGAGGACTGGTACGACGAGCACAGCGAGATCGGCATCACCGAGGCTCAGCACATCCGCAAGAGCTATCAGGTGGGCGACCGCGTCGTGACCCCCCTCAAGACCAAGGACTTTGGACGCATCGCCGCCCAGACCGCAAAGCATGTCATCCGTCAGGGCATCCGCGAGGCTGAGCGCAGCCAGCAGCTGAGCGAGATCCAGTCCCGCGCCCACGACATCGTGCAGGCCACCGTCACCCGCGTGGACCCCGAGAAGGGCATCGTTGCCCTCGACCTGGGCAAGGGCGGCGAGGCCATCCTGCCCCGCAACGAGCAGGTCCCCGGCGAGGTCTACACCGAGGGCCAGATGCTGCAGGTCTACATCGTGGATGTCGTGGCAAGCGAGCGCGGCCCCCGCGTCATGATCAGCCGCACCCACCCCGGCCTCGTCAAGCGCCTGTTCGAGCTGGAAGTGCCTGAGATCTACGACGGCACCGTCGAGGTCAAGGCCATCAGCCGCGAGGCCGGCGCCCGCACCAAGATGGCTGTCTGGTCCAAGGACGCCAACGTCAACCCCGTCTCTGCCTGCATCGGCCCCCACGGCGACCGTGTGGCCGCTGTCGTCGAGAAGCTGGGCGGCGAGAAGATCGACATCGTGAAGTGGAGCGAGGACATCTCCGAGTTCATCTCCGCAGCTCTCAGCCCCGCAAAGGTGGTCAAGGTCGAGCTGCTGCCCGGCGAGACCCGCTCCTGCCGCGTGACCGTGCCGGACCAGCAGCTGAGCCTTGCCATCGGCAACAAGGGCCAGAACGCCCGTCTGTGCGCCCGCCTGACCGGCTACAATATCGACATCCGCCCCGAGAGCGGCTACTACGGCGAGGAAGAGCCGAAGGCTGCCGAGGCTGAGAAGACCGAAGACACCGCCGCAGAATAAGCGCGGAACACCTGCCGAAGGAGGGAAAACCGGATGGCACAAAAGAAGATCCCTGCCCGCCAGTGCATCGGCTGTCTGACCAGCCGCCCCAAGAAGGAACTGGTGCGTGTGGTGCGCGCACCCAGCGGAGAGATCAGCATCGACCCCGTGGGCAAGAAGCCCGGCCGCGGTGCTTACCTCTGCCCGGATGCCGCCTGCCTTGCAAAGGCAAAAAAGAAGAAGGCGCTGGAGCGCTGCTTTGAGCAGCCGGTCCCCGCCGAGGTATACGATGCACTGGCCCAGCAGCTGGCCGGTGTGGAAGCAGAAAAGGAGGCCGACCGCGATGGCAAAGAAGCATAACGCCCCCGCAAAACCGGCCCTTGAGCCGAATGAGGCCCTGTTCCAGGCCGTGAGCCTCTGCCGCAAGGCGGGCGCTCTGACCATGGGCTTTGACGCGGTGGAAGACGCCGTCGTCAAGGGCAAGGCATGGCTCGTGATGACTGCGTCCGACGCCAGCCCCAAGACCGTGCAGCGGCTCAACTACGCTGTGGGCGATATGGTGGACGTCATCCCCATGCCGCTGACACAGGATAAGCTGGCTGACATCAGCCGCAAACCGGTGGCCATTTATGCCGTCACCGACCGCAACCTCGCCAAGCTCTGCTTTGACCGGCTGACGGCGTGCGGAGCGATTCAAACTGAGGAGGATATGAGCGAATGACCGTAAAATATAAAGTGAGCGATTTTGCAAAGGACCTGAGCATCTCTGCCAAGAAGGTCCTCGACGAGCTGAACGCCATGGGCAGCACCGGCAAGAAGAACAGCTCCACTCTGGAGGAGAACGAGCTGAACTACCTGCTGGAGAAGTTCAGCAAGGACAACAGCGTCAAGAGCCTGGACGAGTTCCTGAACAGTGCCAAGGCCCCCAAGGCTGAGCCGAAGCCCGCCGAGAAGAAGGCGGAGCCCAAGGCCGAAAAGAAGCCCGAGGCTCCCAAGGCTGAGCCCGCAATGGCCGAGGCAAAGCCCGCTGCCAAGCAAAGCAACAAGAAGAACGAGCAGCACAGGAAGCGCGAGGAGAAGACCGTCTCCCTGAGCGAGCTGGCCCGTGAGACCGGCGCAAAGGCTACTGCAGCTTCCGCTCAGTCCGTCTCTGTCCGCCGCGAGGACAATCAGGTTACCGTCGATACCCGCACCGTCGATATGAACGTGGACCGCTTCGACGCCCGTTACGACGATCTGGCCTCCACCAAGAACACCGAGAACCGCCGCAAGCCCACCCCCCAGGGCAACAAGCAGAAGTTCACCCAGCGCGGCCAGCGCCAGCGCCAGCAGTTCCAGAAGGGCAAGCGCGAGACCGAGTTCGAGCGTCTGCAGCGCATCCAGCTGGAAAAGGCCCGCAATGCGCAGCTGAAGGTCCTCATCCCCGATGAGATCACCGTCGGTGAGCTGGCTGCCCGCCTGAAGCAGCAGGCCGGCAAGGTCATCGCCAAGTTCATGCAGATGGGCGAGATGCACGCCATCAACGACGTCATCGATTTCGATACCGCCGCTCTGGTGGCCGAGGAGTTCCACGCCAAGGTCGAGAAGGAAGTCCACGTCACCATCGAGGAGCGCCTGTTCACCCAGGAGGAGGATTCTCAGGACGATCTCGTCACCCGTCCCCCGGTCGTCTGCGTCATGGGTCACGTTGACCACGGCAAGACCAGTATCCTGGACGCGATCCGCAAGACCAACGTCACCGCAGGCGAGGCCGGCGGCATCACTCAGGCCATCGGTGCATATCAGGTCAAGGTCAACGACAGCCTCATCACCTTCCTGGATACCCCGGGCCACGAGGCGTTCACCTCCATGCGCGCCCGCGGTGCCAACATGACCGATATTGCAGTTCTGGTCGTCGCCGCCGATGACGGCATCATGCCCCAGACGGTCGAGTCCATCAACCACGCCAAGGCCGCCAACGTCAAGCTCATCGTGGCCATGAACAAGATGGATAAGCCCACCGCCAACCCCGAGCGCGTGATGGAGGGCCTGACCAAGTACGGCATCATCACCGAGGACTGGGGCGGCGACGTCGCCTGCATCCCCGTCTCTGCTCTGACCGGCATGGGCATCAACGACCTGCTGGAGCGCATCGCGCTGGAAGCTGAGGTCATGGAGCTGAAGGCCAACCCCAACCGCCGTGCCAAGGGCGCTGTCGTCGAGGCCCGTCTGGACAAGGGCCAGGGCCCCATCGCCACCATTCTGGTGCAGAACGGCACCCTCCACTCCGGCGATGTCATCATCGCCGGTACCGCCGTGGGCCGTGTGCGTACCATGCGCAGCGACAAGGGCATTCTGCTGAACGACGCCGGCCCCTCCACCCCTGTGGAGATCACCGGTCTGACCGCTGTGCCTGAGGCCGGCGACCTGTTCGAGGCCGTCGAGGACGAGCGTCTGGCCCGTGAGCTGGCCGAGCAGCGCATCGCTGCCGCCAAGGAGAAGCAGTTCTCCGCCTTCCAGAAGGTCACTCTGGATAACCTGTTCAGCCAGATGGCTCAGAACGATATGAAGGAGCTGGCCATCGTCGTCAAGGCTGACGTCCAGGGCTCCGCCGAGGCCGTCAAGCAGAGCCTCGAGAAGATCTCCAACGACGAGGTCCGCGTCCGCGTCATCCACGCCGGTGTCGGCGCCATCAGCAAGTCCGACGTTGACCTGGCCGACGCATCCAACGCCATCATCATCGGCTTCAACGTCCGCCCCGACAACGTGGCGAAGGAAGAGGCCGCTGCCACCAAGGTCGAGATGCGTATGTACCGCGTCATCTACGACGCCATCAACGACGTCACCGACGCTATGAAAGGTATGCTGGCTCCCAAGTTCCGCGAGGTGTCTCTGGGCGAGCTGCAGGTCCGTCAGGTCTACAAGATCTCCAATGTCGGCACCGTCGCAGGCTGCCGTGTCACCAGCGGCAAGATCACCCGCGACAGCAAGGTGCGTGTCGTCCGTGACGGCATCGTCATCACGGAGGACGAGATCGCATCTCTGAAGCGCTTCAAGGACGACGCCAAGGAAGTGGCCGAGGGCTACGAGTGCGGCGTCACTCTGGCAAAGTTTGCCGACGTCAAGGAAGGCGACGTCTACGAGGCCTTCAAGATGGAAGAATACCGCGACTAAGAGTTGAAGCTGCTGTTATCACCGCCCCCGGGCGGTGATAACAGGCTTTTCAGAGGAGAAACTATGTCTCAGAAAAATATGGGCCGTCTGGCGCAGGACATGAAGCGTGAGCTCATCGCCATCATCGGACGGCTGAAAGACCCGCGGCTGGAGGGCGGTCTGCTGACCGTCACCCGGCTGGATGTGACGCCCGACCTGGACGTGGCGAAAGTCTATGTGAGCGTGATGGGCCGTGAGGACGGCCCCAAGCCCGCTATCGAGGCCCTGAACCGCGCCGCAGGCCATGTGCGCACCGAAGTGAGCAAGAAAATGCACATCCGCAAGGCACCCCGCTTCATCTTTGTGGAGGACGACGGTGCCGCCTATGCAGCCCACATCAACGAGCTGCTCCGCACGCTGAATGTGAACGGCGACGCGGAGGACTCCCAGCCCGCCGAGACCGAGGAATAAATCCAGCGCTGCGGAAAGGATGGAACCATCAAATGACAGAACAGCTCAATGTGCAGCAGATGGCCGAGCGCCTCTGTGCTGCGGACAACATTCTGATCCTGTGTCATAAAAACCCGGACGGCGACACCATCGGCTGCGGCAGCGCCCTCTGCCACGCGCTCAAGGCGCTGGGCAAGACGGCAGCCGTCCTCTGCTCCGATGCAGTGCCTTCCCGCTACAGCTTTACCGCACCGGTGCCGTTCCGGGGCGAGTTTGAGCCCAAGACCGTTGTGGCCGTGGATGTTGCCAGCGTGCAGCTCTTTGGCGAAAACAACGGCATGCCGCAGTATACCCGCCATATCGATCTCTGCATCGACCACCACGCGGGAAACAGCGGCTATGCGGATTTCACCCTGCTGGACGGCAATGCGGCCGCAGCGGCAGAGCTTCTGTATGAGGTCATCAGCGAGATGGGCGTGGAGATCACCCCCCTCATCGCCAACTGCCTCTACACCGGCCTCGCTACGGACACCGGCTGCTTCCGGTTCTCTTCCACCACTGCCAACACCCATCTCGTAGCGGCGAAGCTCATTCTAGCCGGTGCGCAGGTGGAGGAGCTGAACACCCTGCTCTTCGACACCAAGCCCCGGGAGCGGATGGAGGCGGAGCGTATCGCCCGCAACCATCTGGAATATCATCTTGAGGGCCGCTGCGCCCTGATGTATCTGACCCGGGACGAGATCGAGCAGAGCGGCGTGGACCCGGCTGACCTGGAAGAGCTGACCAGCCTGCCCATCAGCATCGAGGGGGTCAAAGTGGGGCTGCTGCTCCGTCAGCAGCCCGGCGGCAGCTACCGCATCAGCGTGCGCGCCGCCAAGGGCGTGGACGCCTGCGCCATCGCACGGCGTCTGGGCGGCGGCGGCCACACCCGCGCAGCGGGCTGTGAGCTGCTGGGCAACCTCGACAACGCCAAGAGCGCCATTCTGGCCGAGGTGGAGGCGGAACTCGACCGCCCCGAGACGCAGGAGGAAAGCTGATGCAGAGCATCCTTATCGTAGATAAGCCGATGGAGTGGACCAGCTTTGACGTCATCGCCAAGCTGCGCGGCATCCTCGGCACCCGCAAGCTGGGCCACAGCGGTACGCTGGACCCCATGGCCACCGGCGTTCTGCCGGTGTTCTGCGGCGGGGCCAGCAAGGCCGTGGACCTTCAGCTCGACCACACCAAGACCTACTGCGCCCGGCTGCGGCTGGGGATGCAGACCGACACCGGCGACATCACCGGCACCGTGCTGGAAACAGCCCCGGTGACGGCGGGGGAGAAGGAGCTGCTGGCCGTTCTGCCCCGGTTCCTCGGCCCCCGGATGCAGACGCCGCCCATGTACTCGGCGGTCAAGATCAACGGCCAGCCCCTTTATAAGCTGGCCCGCGAGGGCGTCACGGTGGAGCGGAAGGCCCGCCCCATCGAGATCCTGGACATCCGGTACGGCGGCAGCCCGGCAGAGAACGAATACGTCCTCACCGTCCGCTGCTCCAAGGGGACGTATATCCGCACCCTGTTGGAGGACATTGCCGCCGCTATGGGCCAGAAAGGCACCATGAGCGCTTTGCGCCGCACGACGGCAGGTGTCTACACCGAGGCCGACGCCCACACGCTGGAAGAGATACAGGCGGCAAAGGACGCAGGCCCCGAGGCACTGCAGGCTTTGATGCTGCCGGTGGAGAGCGTGTTCGAGAGCCTGCCTCTGCTGGTGGCAGAGCCGAGGGTGGAGCAGCACCTGTACAACGGCTGCCCCACCAGCCGCTACCCGGCGGCAGACGGCCGTTACCGTGTCCGCAATGCCGAGGGTCAGTTCCTGGGCCTTGCGAACATCACCGGCGGTGTGCTCAAGGTCGAAAAACTCTTTGTAGAGAGGAATTAAAGAACATTCATGCAGATCTATTCACAGCTTGCGCCGCTTGCGCTGGGCGGTGCCCACGGCTCTGCTGTGGCAATGGGCTTTTTTGACGGCATCCACATCGGCCACCGCGCGGTCATCAATGGCGCAGTGGAGTGGGCCAGGGCCCACGGCGCGGCACCGGCGGTGTTCACCTTCCGCCTGCCCACCGAAAACAAGATGAAGGGCAAGCGCCTGCTCTCCACCGAGGACAAACACGCCCTCATCGCCAGCCTCGGCGTGGAGCACTATCTCTGCCCCGATTTCGAGGAGATCAAGGCCATGACGCCGGAGCAGTTCGTGCTGGGCATCATCCGGGACTGCAACGCCCGGGCGCTGTTCTGCGGCGAGAACTTCACCTTCGGGGCCAGGGCGGCAGGCACACCGGAGCTGCTGCGTCAGCTCTGCGCGCCGCTGGGCGTGGAGGTAGTCGTCCTGCCGATGGCACAGTTTGAGGAGAAGCCTGTTTCCTCCACCCGCATCCGCACCGCGCTGGAAGGCGGTGACATCCCGGCGGCCAATGCCATGCTGGGGATGCCCTACGCCATCCGCTTCACGGTGCATCACGGGGCGGGCCTTGGCCGGACGCTGGGGGTGCCGACCATCAACCAGCTCTACCCGCAGGGCTTCCAGCTGCCCCGGTACGGCATCTATATCACCCGCACCAGAATAGGAGACAGGTGGTACCCCTCGGCCACCGGCCTTGGCACCCGGCCCACCGTCAACAGCGACGAGAGCAAGGTGACCTGCGAGACCTTCATCCCGGGCTTTACCGGCGACCTTTACGGCACCGACCCGGTGGTGGAGTTCCACGCCTACCTCAGCCCCAGCAAAAAGTTCGACACGCTGGATGAGCTGCGCGAGTGCATCGACCACGCAGCCCAGCGCGCGCAGGAATACTTTGCGGAGTGAACTTTATGAAAAAGACAACACAGAAATGGTGCCTGCGCATCCTGATCTGGCTGGCGGCGGTGCTGGTCCTTCTGGGGGTGGCAGACTCCTGCCGTGTTCAGGAAGACCCCCACCGCACACTGGTGCAGGGCAGTCTGCAGGAACTGAACGACAGCTGGACGCTGGAAACAGACCAGCAGGCCGTGTATGACATTCCGGAAAGCATGGGGGGAAAGCCTGATGCTGAGCATCCGCAGCACGAAGCAGAAGTTCAGCCTCGGGCTGCGGGCGGCGGACGGTCAGGAAACGGCGTTCTATACCTACGACCCGGGCAGCGGCCCGGCAGAGATGCGGCTCTTTGCCGCTCTGCCGGAGGGCGCGACCGGAAAGACGCTGGTGCTCCGCTGTGCGGAGCCGTCGGCCCTCAGCGCGATGCTGAGCAACGAGCCGGTGCTGGCTGCCCAGACGAAACTGAGCGGCTATTACTTCAGGCGCAGCCTTTACGCGCTGGTGTTCTTCCTGCTCTGCGTCCTCTGCGCCGTGGAGCTTGGCGTTCTGATGGTGACGATGCGCAGCATCTTCACTCCGGAGGTCCGCCATCAGACCCGGGTGCTGATCGGGCTGATGCTGGACGCCGGCATCTGGATACTGACGGATTCCGAGCTGCTGGCACTGGTGACGGACAGGGCGAATCTCGTCGTGTTCGTCTCTCTGGTCACCTTCAGCCTCACAGCGCCTTTCACGCTGGAATTCGTCCGCTGTACCATAAGGAATGATGGCTGGCTCATCCGCCTCCCGCAGATGGCTGCGCTGGTACTGCTGGCAGCAGATGCTGCGGGTTGGCTGCTGGCCGGACAGCCCATGTTGTGGCTGCTCATGCCCATTCATATCACCGTCATTGCCAGCATTCTGGCAGCATTCCATACCCTCGTGGTCTCCTATAAAAAGAACCACAGCGGCGAGGTGAGGAACATCCTGCTGGCTTTCGGCGTGCTGGCAGCGGGTGCTCTGCTTGCGCTGGCGACCTTCTACAGCGGCTATCGGGGCCGGACTTACGCCGTGTGCTACTGCGCCGGTCTGCTGGGATTTCTGGTGATGCTGGGCCGCATCGTGCTCCACCGCATCCGGCAGGCCATCGACGAACAGGCCCAGCTGGAAAACTACAAGAAGCTGGCCTACGCCGACTCGCTGACCGGGCTTTTCAACTATACGGCCTTCAAGTATATGAAGTCCCGCTGGCCCGAGCGCACGGACTGGATCTACATCGTTATGGACGTCAACTGGCTCAAGCAGACCAACGACCAATACGGCCACCGTGCCGGTGACGAGCTGCTCTGCTGTGCGGCCCGCTGCATCCGGGAGGCCTTTTACCGGGCCGAGGACTGCTTCCGCATCGGTGGCGACGAGTTCGCGGTCATTGCGGCTGCGACGGATGAGGAGGCTGTGAAGGCAGCAGTCGAAACGCTCCGGCGGCTGTGCGCGGAGTGGGATGCGAAGGAAGAGTATCCCGTCTCCATCGCAGTGGGCTATGCCATGCAGGCAGGCCGCACCATGACGGCGGACGAGCTGTTCATGGAGGCCGATGCTGCGATGTATCAGAACAAAGCCGAGATCAAAAAGGCTGTGGGCGGCATCAGCCGCTGAATAAAACAAGAACGCACCTCACCAATGAAAGCCATCGGTGAGGTGCGTTTTTGCTTCGTCAGAAGGAGAGACCGGAAAAATAGAGGTGCTCCACCGTTTCCTTTTCGGCGGCGGAGAGGGACGTGTCTGCGGCCATGGCGGCGCGGATGCTTTCCTGGGTATCCGGGTAGGAGCTGAGGGTGATGCAGGCTGTTTCGCTGTCGGCATCGAAGTGGAGGGCGTCGCGGTCTTGCGGCGTCCAGGCGTTCCAGCCCGGGGAACCGCTGGTCATGAAGCCGGCAAGCGCCTGCTTCAGCCGGGCCGAAAGGGCCTGCGCACCTGCCGAAGACAGATCAGCACAGGCAGAATAGCTGCTTTCGGACGAGAAGAGCGCCAGCGGCAGGCCGTGGAAGGAGCCGAGGCCCGGGATAGCCGTCTGACTGTCGGCCCCGCCGTAGTCGATGAGGCCAAGCCAGACCGGAGCATTGCCGCCCAGCGCTTCGGCGACAGCTTCGGTGCTGCTCCAGCGGCAGAGGGCTGAGCCGTATTTTACGGCATAGGCCCGGGCCGCGCTGGAAGCGGGCCGCAGGTCGTCCCGGACAAAGCCGCTGAATTCGGTGGCGCTGCTGAGCAGCAGGAGGGGGACAGCACTCCGGGCGTCCCGGGAGAGCACCACATCGTCTGCGTAAAGGATGGCTGGTTTGCCGAGGGCCGCAATGCGGGCCGGTTCGAGGCCGCAGAGCCATTCCCGGACGTCCGCCCCCGGCGTCAGCAGCCATTCGGCGGCGGAAGCCGTGTCAGCGAACCGCCCGTCTTCCACGGCCAGCGGCGCGAAATTTTCGGCCAGCTTCTGGGCGGCGGCGTCCGGGTCGGCGAGGGACAGCCCGCCGGAGATGGCAACGGCCTTCTGAAAGCGCCCACGGAAGAGCGGACTGCCCGCAAGGGCCGCTGCCATCCGCCCGCCGTCAGAGAAGCCGCAGAGGGTGATGTTGTCGGCGTCGCCGCCGAAGCGGCGGATGTTGTCCCGCACCCAGTCCAGCGCCCGGGCGATGTCCAGCAGGGCAAAGTTTCCGGTGGCGTCCGGGTCGGCAGTGAGGGCGGGCAGGCAGTTCCACCCGAACAGCCCCAGCCGGTAGTTGAGCGCGACAAAGACGCAGCCCGCGTCCCGCACGAGTTCGCTGCCGGGCAGCTCGAGAGATGAGCCGGTGGCGGCGCTGCCGTGCAGATAGACGAGGACGGGCCGCTTTTTGGCCTCGGCGGAAGAATAAATGTCCAGTGTCAGGCAGTCCTCGGTGCCGAGAGGAAAGGTGGTGTACTGGCAGGCCGCCGGGGCGGGGCTGGTGCAGTCCCGCACAGTGAGCCAGCGGGCGGGCTCCAGCGGCGCTGTCCAGCGGCTTTCGCCCGTGGGGGCAGCGCCATAGGAGATGCCGTACCAGCAGAGCAGGCCGTTTTCTCCCTCTCTGCCCTTCACCGGGCCGTACTGGGTCTGGCAGAGAGGAGAGACAGGGAAGAACAGGCCGTTTTCGGTTTCAGAAGAAGCCGCATCAGCCGGGAGGAGCGGGCTTGAAAGAACCGCTGCGGCGGCTACGCTTCCCTTGAGGAAGCTGCGGCGGGAAAAGCAATGTGTCATTCGATCTACCTCTTTATTACAATAGACAGATTATAACATGATTTGACGGGAAAACAACATCCTTATTTTTGCGGATCTGTAAAAATTTTTCTTGCTTTTTACGTTGGTTTCTGTTATACTAGCCCTGTTACCGCGATACGGGGCTGGGAGTATGCCCACTCGGGAGTACCGTTTTCCCGCTGCTGTGTCGCCGGCAAATAAAAATTTTATAAAGAGGTACTGTTACTATGAACAAGCAGGAAGTTATGGCCAAAGTCGCTCTGACCGAGAAGGACACTGGCTCTCCCGAAGTCCAGGTCGCTCTGCTGACCGCTCACATCAACGAGCTGAACGAGCACCTGAAGAAGAACCCTAACGATCACCACAGCCGCCGTGGTCTGATGAAGATGGTTGGCCGCCGCCGCAATCTGCTGGCCTACCTCCAGAAGAAGGACATCGAGCGTTACCGTGCTCTGATCGCAACTCTGGGTCTGCGTAAGTAATAGAAAACAGAGGGCAGGTACCGCAAAGGGTGCCTGCCCTTTGCTCTTTTATGTTGGATTTTCCCTTGTATCCCAGACACTGGAACAAATAGGCCGCTGCCGCGTGTTGCAGCAGTAAATCGAACGCCTGTGCGAAGCGGCACGGACGCTGGATTTATTGCTATGATGCGCGGCGGGCAGCCTTTTGGAATATCAAACGGACATAAGGAGGCAAACCAAATGGCAATCGAATTTGGTTCCCGCAAAGAAAACTTTGACAACTTCAAAGTTTACGAGACTACGCTGGCAGGCCGCCCCTTCAAGGTGGAGATGGGCAAGATGTGCGGCTTGTCCAACGCAAGCGCCCTCATCCGCTACGGCGAGACCTGCGTGATGTGCAACGTGGTCATGAGCCCCAAGCCCCGCGAGGGCGTCGATTTCTTCCCCCTGAACGTGGAGTACGAGGAAAAGCTCTACGCCGCAGGCCGCATCCCCGGCAGCTTCATGCGCCGTGAGGGCCGCCCCGGCGAGCGCGCCATCCTGACCAGCCGCGTCGTGGACCGTCCCATGCGCCCGCTGTTCCCGAAGGAGATGCGCAACGACGTCTGCATCACCATGACCGTCATGAGCCTGGACCCCGACTGCAGCCCTGAGATCGCCGGCATGATCGGCGCTTCTCTGGTCACCGCTGTGTCCGAGATCCCCTGGAACGGCCCCATCGGCGGCGTGCAGGTGGGTCTGGTGGACGGCGAGATCATCCTGAACCCCACTCAGGAGCAGCGCAAGAAGAGCGACCTGGCCCTGACCGTCGCCGCCACCATGGACAAGATCGTCATGATCGAGGCCGGTGCCAATGAGGTCGATGAGGACACCATGCTGAACGCCATCAAGGCCGCTCACGTGGAGATCAAGAAGATCATCACCTTCATCAACGGCATCGTGGCCGAGCGCGGCAAGCCGAAGATCGATTTTCAGGTCGTGGGCCTCGATATGGACGTGTTCCACGCCATCAAGGAGAAGTATCTCGACGACTTCAAGGCCGCCATGGATACCGATGACAAGAATGTGCGTGATGCCGCTCTGCTGCCCATCATGGACAAGATCGCCGAGGAGTACCCCGACCTGACCGAGGCTGACCTCGACCTCGTCAGCTACAAGATGCAGAAGTACGTCGTCCGCCGCTGGCTGCTGGACGAGGGCAAGCGCGTGGATGGCCGCGGCATCAACGAGATCCGTCCGCTGGCCGCAGAGGTCGGCATCCTGCCCCGTGTGCATGGCTCCGGTATGTTCACCCGCGGCCAGACTCAGGTGCTCACCACCTGCACCCTCGGCGGCACCAAGGACAACCAGCTCATGGATGACCTGACCGACGAGCAGACCAAGCGCTACATCCACCACTACAACTTCCCGCCGTACTCCGTCGGCGAGGCCCGCGCACCCCGCAGCCCCGGCCGCCGCGAGATCGGCCACGGCGCACTGGCTGAGCGCGCTCTCGTGCCTGTGCTGCCCTCTCTGGAAGAGTTCCCCTACACCATCCGCTGCGTGTCTGAGGTCCTCTCTTCCAACGGCTCCACCTCTCAGGCTTCCATCTGCGGCTCCACGCTGGCTCTGATGGACGCCGGCGTCCCCATCAAGGCTCCTGTCGCCGGCATCTCCTGCGGCCTCATCACCGAGGGCGACCGCTGGATGACCATGCTGGACATCCAGGGCGTCGAGGACTTCCACGGCGATATGGACTTCAAGGTGGGCGGCACCCGCAAGGGCATCACCGCCATCCAGATGGATATTAAGATCGACGGCCTGACCTACGACATCATCGCCGAGGCCTTCGAGAAGTGTCGCAGGGGCCGTCTGTACATCCTCGATGAGATCATCAAGCCCGTCATCGCAGAGCCTCGCCGCGAGCTGAGCCGCTGGGCCCCCAAGATGTTCAGCATGATGATCCCCACCGATAAGATCAAGGACGTCATCGGCAAGGGCGGCAAGGTCATTCAGGACATCTGCGCCACCTGCAACTGCAAGATCGACGTGCAGGAGGACGGCCACGTCTTCGTCTCTGCTGTGGATCAGGAGGACGCAAAGCGCGCCATCTTCACCATCAGGACCATCGTGGAAGACCCCGAGATCGGTGCCATCTACAAGGGCAAGGTCACCCGTCTGATGAACTTCGGTGCCTTCGTCGAGATCGCTCCGGGCAAGGAGGGCCTCGTCCACATCTCCAAGCTGGACACCAAGCGTGTCGAGCGTGTGGAAGATGTTGTTGCTGTGGGTGATGCCATCGTCGTCAAGGTGACGGACATCGACCAGCAGGGCCGCATCAACCTGAGCCGCCGCGACGCCATTCTGGCTCTCGAAGCCAAGAAGGCACAGCAGGAGCAGGGCTGATCGATCGCTTCTGAATATGCCCCCGCGCACACAGCGCGGGGGCATATTTTGTCTCACGGGCGAAGAATCTTCAATTCCCTACTGAAAAAGTTTGTTTTAGGGGGTTGACAAATCCCGTCGAGGCGAGTACAATAAACGCAATATCACTAAAATGGCTGTGAAGAGAAGAGTAAGCTTTCGCATGAGCCTTACCAGAGAGCCCGGCAGGTGGAAAAGGGCAGGAAACAGGGAGCCGAAAATGGTCTCGGAGCTGCGCGGACGAAGAGCAAGAGCACTAGTCCGCGACGGGTGCGCCCGTTAAAGCGTCCGGCTGTAAGCAGGAAAATCCTGCCGCAGTTTTGAGGCAGTGTCCGCGAGGATGCTGTGAACCAAGGTGGTACCACGGAAGTTTCAGGCCTCCGTCCTTGTGCAGCGCATGGCTGGCAGGGACGGAGGCTTTTTTGATGCTTCCGTTCAAGGCGGGCGCGGACTGTGCCGCGCCGCCGCTGTACATTCTATCCAATAATAGAGAGGGAAAAAACTATGATTACTCGTCGTGATTTTCTGAAAGTTACCGGTGTCGCAGCCGCTGCTGCTGCCCTGACCGCCTGCGGCGGCTCTTCTTCCACCGCAAGCTCTGCTGCTTCCAGCACTGCCGCTTCTTCTGAAGCTGCTTCCGCTGTGGCAAAGCTGGACAAGGTGAAGGTCGCTGTTCCCAACGACACCACCAACGAGGCCCGCGCTCTGACCCTGCTGGAGAAGAACGGCTTCTTCAAGCTGAAGGCTGACGCCGGCCTGACCGCCACCAAGAATGACATCGAGGAGAACCCCCTGAACGTCACCGTCGATGAGGTCGAGGCCGCTCAGGTCCCCAACGTCCTGCAGGATGAGGACTACGCTGTCATCAACTCCAACTACGCCATCTCCGCTGGTCTGGACCCCATGACCGACGCTCTGGCGATGGAGGACGGCTCTTCTGCTTACGTCAATGTTCTGGTCTGCAAGGAGGGCAACGAGAACGAGCCCAAGATCAAGGCCCTCGTCGCCGCTCTGCAGAGCCAGCAGGTCAAGGACTTCATGGATGAGAACTACAAGGGCGCTGTCGTCTCCGTCGTCGAGAACCCGACCGATGGCTATGACGCTTCCATCGACTACGATGCACTGAACGGCGAGACCGTCAGCTGCGCTGCTACGCCCGCTCCCCACTGCGAGGTCCTGGAGGTCTGCAAGGACATTCTGGCCGCTAAGGGCATCACTCTGGACATCCAGGAGTACGACGACTATGTGATCCCCAACACCATCGTCGAGGACGGCCAGTGCGACACCAACTACTTCCAGCATCAGCCGTATCTGGACAACTTCAATAAGGAGAAGGGCACCCATCTGGTGACCGTCGCCGGCATCCACGTCGAGCCCATGGGCATCTACGGCGGCAAGCAGGACAGCCTGGCACCCATCGTGGGCTGAGCTTTACCAACGAAGGAGTAAATCGTGATCGAGATCAAACACCTTTCCAAGACCTTCCAGATGAAGGACGGCGCGGTGAATGCGCTGAAGGACATCGACCTGACCATCCCCGATGGCTCCATCTACGGCATCATCGGCATGTCGGGCGCGGGCAAATCCACGCTGGTGCGCTGCATCAATCTGTTGGAGCGCCCCACCGAGGGCAGTGTCGTCATCGACGGCACCGCGATGGAGACCCTGTCTCCCGCAGCCCTGCGTGAGCGCCGCCGCGACATCACCATGATCTTCCAGCAGTTCAATCTGCTGATGCAGCGCAGCTGCCTGAAGAACATCTGCTTCCCGATGGAGCTTGCGGGCGTGAAGAAGGCCGATGCCGAAAAGCGCGCCAGGGAGCTGCTGGAAATGGTGGGCCTGCCCGATAAGGCCAACGCCTACCCGGCCCAGCTCTCCGGCGGCCAGAAGCAGCGCATCGCCATTGCCCGCGCGCTGGCCACCAACCCCAAAGTCCTGCTCTGCGATGAGGCCACCAGTGCGCTGGACCCCAACACGACCCACGCCATCCTGACCCTCATCAAGGACATCAACAAGAAGCTGGGCATCACCGTGGTGGTCATCACCCACCAGATGAGCGTTGTGGAAGAGATCTGCGACTCCGTCGCCATTCTGGACGGCGGCGTGGTCGTGGAGCAGGGTGAGGTGCGCGAGATCTTTGCAAATCCCAAGACGGCTGCGGCCAGGCGCCTTGTCGCCCCCAACGGCGGCAGCGCAGCCCGCGACCTCTCGAGCTTTGCGCCCGACGATCACGTGGTCCGTGTTACGTTCAATGGTTCGTCCGCCGCAAAGCCGCTGGTGGCGAGCCTTGCCGCGGAGAAGGGCATCCTCGTGTCTGTGCTCAGCGCCGACACCCGCGACCTGAGCGGCCAGTGCTACGGCTCCATGCTGCTCAAACTTCCCCGCGATACCGAACAGGCAAAGCAGGCTGCGGCCTATATGCGCAGCCAGAATGGTGTGACCGTTGAGGAGGTGACCGGAGAATGAGCTTTGCAGATTATGGCTTCGCCATTTGGGAGACGTTCTATGTGACCGTCCTCTCCACGGCATTTTCTCTGGTTCTGGGTCTGCCGCTGGGCGTTCTGCTGGTGGCTGGCGATAAGGACGGCGTCCTGCCCCTGCCGGGCTGGCTGATGCATATCCTGAACATCATCATCAACATCCTGCGCAGCGTGCCGTTCCTGATTTTGATGATCTGCGTCTTCCCGCTGACCCGTGCCATTGTGGGTACCACCGTCGGCACCAAGGCCACCATCGTTCCGCTGGTGGTCGCGGCCTTCCCCTTCGTGGCCCGTCTGGTGGAGACCAGTCTGCGTGAGCTGGACGAGGGCGTCGTGGAAGCTGCCCAGAGCATGGGCGCGACTCCCTTCCAGATCATCACCAAGGTCATGATCCCCGAGTGTCTGCCCGGCCTCATTTCCAGCATGACTACTGCCCTGACGACCATCCTCGGCTACTCGGCCATGTCCGGCGTCATTGGCGGCGGCGGTCTGGGCAAGATCGCTCTGTCCTACGGCTACTACCGCTACCAGACCAACATCATGATCGTCTGCGTCGTGCTGCTGGTGCTCATGGTGCAGGTGTTCCAGACCGTCGGTACCTTCTGGGCGACTAGAAGTGATAAGCGCTTGCGGAAGTGAGAAAAGCCTCTCCCTTTGGGAGAGGTGTCACCGAAGGTGACGGAGAGGGCAAGCCCGGTGCGATGGAGCCGCCGCACAGCGATAGGCAGTATCTTTGCCAGAGAAATATTATCGCTGTGTCCGTGCTTCTCTGTCAGCGTCCTAGCCCTCTCAGGCGCATACGCGCCAGCTCTCCCAAAGGGAGAGCCTTTAGGTGCCTCCGGGCAGGGAATAAAATTTAACGAATCGATTCCCCGCAGGAGGCTCATGCTTCTGCGGGGAATTGTGCTATACAGACAAACCCAGTAAAGGAGTATGTTGCAATGAACCGTGATACCATCTGCGTGCAGGGCGGCTACACCCCCGGCAACGGCGAACCCCGCCAGATCCCCATCATCCAGTCCACTACGTTCAAGTACGCTACCAGCGAGGACATGGGCAGGCTGTTCGACCTCGAGGCCGACGGCTACTTCTACTCCCGCCTGCAGAACCCCACCTGCGATATGGTGGCGAAAAAGATCTGCGAGCTGGAAGGCGGCACCGCCGCCATGCTGACGTCCAGCGGTCAGGCGGCCAACTTCTTTGCGCTGTTCAATCTCTGCGAGGCAGGCGACCACATCGTGGCGTCCAGCACCATCTACGGCGGTACCTTCAACCTCATCTCCGTCACCATGAAGAAGATGGGCATTACCGCCACCTTCGTGGACCCGCTGTGCAGCGAGGAAGAGCTGGATGCCGCCTTCCGGCCCAACACCAAGGTCGTGTTTGGCGAGACCATCGCCAACCCTGCCCTCACCGTGCTGGACATTGAAAAGTTCGCCAAGGCCGCACACGCCCACGGCGTACCGCTCATCGTGGACAACACCTTCCCCACGCCGGTCAACTGCCGCCCCTTCGAGTGGGGCGCTGACATCGTGACCCACTCCACCACCAAGTACATGGACGGCCATGGCGCTGTGCTGGGCGGTGCCATCGTGGACGGCGGCAAGTTCGACTGGATGGCCCACGCCGAGAAGTTCCCCGGCCTGTGTACTCCCGATGAGAGCTATCATGGCATCACCTACGCGGAGCGCTTCGGCAAAGAGGGGGCTTTCATCACCAAGGCCACCGCACAGCTCATGCGCGACTTCGGCTCGATGCAGTCCCCCATGAACGCCTATATGCTGAACCTCGGCCTTGAGAGCCTCCACGTCCGGATGCAGCGCCACTGCGCCAACGGCATGGCCGTTGCAAAGTTCCTTGAGGCTCACCCGAAAGTGGCCTATGTCAACTACTGCGGCCTCGAGTCCAGCCCCTACCATGCGCTGGCCGAGAAGTATCTGCCGAACGGCAGCTGCGGCGTCGTCTCCTTCGGCCTGGCCGGCGGCCGCGAAGCCGCCAGCACCTTTATGAAGGAGCTGAAGCTTGCCGCCATTGAGACCCACGTTGCCGATGCCCGCACCTGCTGCCTGAACCCGGCGTCCAGCACCCATCGCCAGATGAACGACGAGCAGCTGGCCGCTGCCGGTGTGCCTGCTGAGCTGGTGCGGATGAGCTGCGGCCTCGAGAGCAGCGAAGACCTCATCGCCGATATTGCACAGGCGCTGGATAAGATCTAAGAAACACGGTCAGCGCCATCTGCCGGTTTCGGCCCCTTCCCGTGAAAAAAGCGTCTCCGGATGCAGATAAAAACTTCCCGCTAAAACCGTCAAAAGGAGCAACGATGCTATGCCGCTGATCATCCCCAAGACTCTTCCCGCCTACGATGCCCTCTACGAGGAAAATGTCTTCGTCATGCACCGGGAACGGGCGCTCTCCCAGCACATCCGTCCGCTGGAGATCCTCATCCTGAACCTCATGCCGACCAAGATCGCCACCGAGACCCAGATCGCCCGCCTGCTGGCCAATACGCCCATTCAGGTCCACATGACCCTGCTGCAGACGGCCAGCCATGCGGCGACCCATGTCTCTGCGGACCACCTCGAGGCGTTTTATAAGACCTTCGACGAGGTGAAGAACGACCGCTACGACGGCATGATCATCACCGGTGCGCCTGTGGAGAAAATAGACTTTGAACAGGTGGACTACTGGCAGGAGCTGTGTGAGATCATGGACTTCAGCGAGACGAACGTTTACTCCACCCTTCATGTCTGCTGGGGCGCACAGGCGGGACTTTATTACCACTATGGCATCCGCAAGCAGCTTCTCGACCAGAAGATGTTCGGCGTCTTTGAGCATAAAGTCACCCGTCCCTCGAACCCGCTGGTGCGCGGCTTTGATGAGGTGTTCTACGCCCCCCACAGCCGCCACACCGGCATCAGCCGGGAGGACGTGCTGAACTGCAAGGCCCTGCGCATCCTCGCCGAGAGCGACGAGGCCGGCCCCTTCCTGATGAGCACCGAGAATGGACGGCAGATCTTCGTCACCGGCCACCCGGAGTACGACAAGTATACGCTGGACGCCGAGTACAAGCGGGATGTCGGCAAGGGACTGCCCATCGCGGTGCCAAAGAACTATTACCCCAACGACGACCCCGAGCAGCCGCCTCTCTTCCGCTGGCGTGCTCACGCACACCTGCTGTATGAGAACTGGCTGAACTACTACGTCTACCAGAACACGCCCTACGACCTGGGCGCTATCAGCAAGGTGGAGCACGAGGAAGAATAAAATCAGCCCTCTCCGTCTGGTGAGGAGGGGGCATTTTTGCAAGGAGGATACTTATGGGAATCGAAGCAAAATGGAAGAGCCGGGGCATCCGGGTGGGCAAACTGCCCAGCGGGCCGCTGGATAAGATAAGCGATGTGCCGGGCGTGACGGTGGGCCACTGCACACTGGCGGACGGCGACGTCCAGACCGGCGTGACCGCGCTGCTGCCCCATCAGGGCGATATTTTCCATGATAAAGTGATGGCGGCCAGCCATGTCATCAACGGCTTCGGCAAGACCACCGGCCTTGTCCAGATCGACGAGCTGGGGACGCTGGAAACGCCCATCCTCTTCACCAATACCCTCAGCGTAGGCACTGTGGAGACAGCGCTGGTGAAGTATATGCTGGATAAGAACCCCGACATCTGCGAGACGACCGGCAGCGTCAACCCGGTGGTCTGCGAGTGCAACGACAGCGGCCTCAACGACATCCGGGGCCTCCACGTCACAGAAGAAAACGTGAGGGCCGCGCTGGCCGACTGCCGCGCCGATTTCGCCGAGGGCGCTGTGGGCGCGGGCCGGGGAATGCGCTGCCACGGCCTGAAGGGCGGCATCGGCTCGGCCTCCCGTGTGGTGGAGCTGGACGGGAAACCGTACACCATCGGTGCGCTGGTGCTCTCCAACCACGCCGTCTTCGATGACCTCGTAGTGGCAGGCACCCCCATCCAGAGCCTGCTGGACGCCCACATCCCGCCCCACGAGGACAAGGGCTCCATCATCACGGTGCTGGCGACGGACATCCCCTTGAGTGAGCGCCAGCTGCGGCGGCTCTGCCACCGGGCGCTGGTGGGCCTGTCCCGCACCGGCTCTTTCTGCGGCAACGGCTCCGGCGAGATCGTCATTGCCTTCACTACCGCCAACCGGGTGCCGCACTACTCCGAAAAGGCCATCCTGCCGATGGGTATGCTCCACGACGACGCCATCAATCCGCTGTTCCGGGCGGTGGCCGAGTGCGTGGAGGAAAGTGTGCTGAGCAGTCTGCTCCATGCCGAGACGGTCACGGGCCATCATGGCCGGACGGTCAGATGTCTGAGTGATCTGCTGAAATAAAATCGAAGCCGCGGGATGCGCAATGCATCCTGCGGCTTTTGTGATTGCAGATCGTCGAAAACTGTGTTATACTGATTTTGCTGCTTTGGCGGCAAGGCACTGCACATACGGCAGGCGGTTGGCTTACACTTCCCGAAAGGGGGTGAGGCAATGCGGATTACTTTTCATATTGGTGAGTTTACTATCACCATTATCGTGAAAAAACGCTGAACCGCCACCTCGGCAAAGGCGACGGTTCAATTTTTGAGCCATAGTTCTTGAATGAGGCTGACCGCTTGTCGCAGTGCCTTTTCTATTTTTAGTATAGTTTGTTTTACGCGAATTGTCAAGCACGGGAAAGTTATTTCCGCCGTGTTTTTTTCTTCCGCACGCTGTAGCCGAAGGTCCCCAGCTTTTTGCCCAGAGCCAGATATTCGCCGTGGCTGTAGACGATGAGTCTGGCCTTGTCGAGGCAGAGCTTACCGTTCTCGTCCAGCAGGCTCTCGTCCACGTCGCAGGCCACTACTTCGGCGAGAAAGAGGTCGTGGCTGCCCAGCGGGATGACCTGCGTGACCCTGCACTCGAGGTTGACAGGGCTTTCTTCGAGGATGGGGCAGTCCGTCAGCACCGAGCCGGGGGCAGAATGGAGTTTGCAGGCCGCGAATTTGTCAAAATCCCGGCCGCTCCTGACGCCGCACCAGTCCACCGACTTCACCAGTGCCTCGGTGGGCAGGTTGATGGCAAACTGGCCGCTCTCTTTGATGAGGTGGTGGCTGTACCGCTCGGGGCGGATGCTGATGGATACCATGCTGGGCTGGGTGCAGATGGTGCCGGTCCAGCCGATGGTGATGAGGTTGGGCTTGTCCAGCCCGCCGCAGGAGACCAGCACCGGCGGCTCCGGGTTCAGGAGGGTGCTGCCTTTCCAGCTCTGTTTGCTCATCCGTGATACTTCCTTTCGTAGGGAGCCCATGTGCGCTCGCTGATGATGTAGCGGGGGCGGGCCTTGGTCTCCATATAGATTTTGCCGACGTATTCGCCGATGACGCCCAGACACACCAGCTGGACGCCGCCCATGAAGCAGACGATGCAGATGGTGGAGGCCCAGCCCGCCACGGCGCTGCCCAGAACAGCCTGCACGATGGCCCAGATGACGCCGATGAAGCTGATGAGGCTGACCACGATGCCTGCGCCGGTGATGAGGCGGATGGGCTTGTTCGACAGGCTGGTGATGCCGTCGAAGGCGAGGGCCAGCATCTTGCTGAGGGGATAGTGGCTCTCGCCGGCCAGACGCTCGTGGCGCTCGTAGTAGACGGTGCCGCTGGGGTAGCCCACCAGCGGCACCATGCCCCGCAGGAAGATGTTCACCTCGCGGTAGTCGGCGAAGCTCTCCAGCACCCGGGTGCTGATGAGCCGGTAGTCGGCGTGGTTGAAGACGATGTCCGCGCCCAGCGCGTTCATCACATGGTAGAAGCCCTCGGCGGTGAACCGCTTGAAGAAGGTGTCGGTGTCCCGGCGGCTGCGCACGCCGTAGACTACCTCGGCGCCGTCGAGATACTTTTTGACCATCTCGTCCATGGCGTTGATGTCGTCTTGGCCGTCGCAGTCGATGGAGATGGTGATGTCGCAGCTGCCGCTGTGGAGCGCCTCCATCAGCCCGGCCAGCACGGCGTTCTGGTGGCCGCGGTTCCGGCTCTGGGAGATGCCGATGAAGTGCTCATCCTCAGAGGCGAACTTCTGGATGAGGGACCAGGTGGCGTCGCGGGAGCCGTCGTTGACGAAGAGCACCCGGCTCTTCTCGCTGATAAGGCCCGCTGCGGCGAGGCCGTTTATCTTTTTCAGGAACATGGGGGCCGTGATGGGCAGCACCTGTTCTTCGTTGTAGCAGGGAATGACGATCCATAAAATCGGTTTGGACATGATGAAGTTCTCCTTCTATATAAGGCTCTCCCAAAGGGAGAGGCTGTTACAGCACCATGCGCCGCAGCGCGTCCGGTTCCAGCAGCTTGAAGCTGCTCTTATAGGTCTCGAGCAGGCCGTCCCGCTGCATCAGGCTCAGCTCCCGGGAGAGGGCGCTGCGGTCGCAGTTGAGGTAGTCGGCCAGCCGGATGCGGGAGTAGGGGACGGTGAAGGTGAGGCTGTGATGCACCTCGGCCTCACTGAGCAGGTAGGCGCACACCTTGGCCCGCAGGCTCTTGAGCAGCAGCAGGTCTACCCGGCGGGAGAGCAGGAGGTATTTGTCGCTGATGGTGCGCACAAGGTTCTGCAGCACCCGCTGGCGGGCCGGGTCGGCCCCGGGCAGCAGAAGCTTCTCGTAAGGCACCAGCAGCACCTCGCAGGGGGCCGAGGCCACCACCGTCACCGGGCTGGAAAGGCTCGAGCCGCCCAGCACGTCGCCGAACACACCGCCCGGCCCCATCTGGCTGATGGGCAGACGCGCCCCGCTGGCAGCGGAATGATAGGCCTCGATGGCACCGGAGAGCACCACGCCCACCCGGCGGTTCGGCTGTCCGGCCAGCACGAGGGTCTCGCCCCGGCTGTAGGTGCGCAATACGGCCCCCACTTCGCCCAGCAGGACCCGGAGCGCTTCGGCTTCCAGCCCGGCGAACAGAGAGGTGGATTGTAACAGCGGAAGATAATTTTCCATACCCATTCCGTGAGGTTTTCCCCGGGCCCTCACCGCCCTTCTGCGATTCCGTTGCGTGTGCAACGGTATTTTTTCTCTTATTATAGTAAACTTGAGGGCGTAAAGCAAATGGTTTTGCAAATTTTTTGCGGGAAAATTTCTCCCAATGAAAGTGAGGAGCTGAATCCTATGAAAAAACTGACATCTCTGCTGCTGTCGCTGGTGCTGATGGTCAGTGTGCTGGCCTGCGGCGCATCGGCCAAAACGAGCACCAAAGTGCGGATCGCCGGCCTGAAAGGCCCCACCACCATGGGCCTCGTCAACCTGCTGAGCATGGAGAAGGACGGCACTGCCTCCCTCGACTATGACCTGCAGCTCTACGGCGCTGCCGATGAGATCGTGCCGAAGCTCATCAAGGGCGAACTCGACATGGCCGCTATCCCGGCCAACCTCGCCGCGACTCTCTACCAGAAGACGAACGGCGGCATCCAGGTCATGGCCGTCAACACGCTGGGCGTCCTCTACGTCGTGGAGAAGGGCAATACCGTCCACAGCTTCGCCGACCTCAGGGGCCGCACCATCCTTTCCACCGGCAAAGGCACGACGCCTGAGTACGTCCTGCGCTATCTGCTCAGGAAGAACGGCCTCGACCCCGACAAGGACGTGAAGATCGAATACTACAGCGAGGCTTCTGAGGTCACGGCCCAGATGGCCGCTGCCAGGAAGGATGCCATCGCCGTCCTGCCTCAGCCCTATGTCACCGCTGCCCAGATGAAGGACAGCGGCCTCCGCGTCGTCCTCGACCTGACCAGGGAATGGAACAGGGTCTGTGACACCCAGCTCATCACCGGCGTCACCGTGGTGCGCACCGAGTACGCAAAGCAGAACCCCGACGTCATCGCAGCTTTCCTGACCGACTACCAGAAGAGCGTCAAGGCGGCGAACGAGGACATCGACGGCACCGCCGCCCTCTGTGAGGAAGTCGGCGTGGTGGCCAAGGCTGCGATCGCCAAGAAGGCCCTGCCCAAGTGCAACATCGTCTACCGCAACGGTCAGGAGATGAAGAAAGACATCTCTGCCTACCTGCAGGTGCTCTACGATGCCTCTCCCGCCGCCGTGGGCGGCAAGCTGCCGGACGATAACTTCTACTACACCGAGCCGTCCGTCCTGCGCAAGGTCATGGCGGCGATCCGCAATTCCGCAAAGTAAGCTTTGAAACAAGAAAAACTGCCGCACAGCCGTGCGGCAGTTTTTCTTACATCAGAAGGCCCGCGCCGATGCCGATGAGGGCCGGCAGCAGCCAGCCAAAGCCGAGGCTGCTCAGGGGCAGAGCGTTCATCAAGGTGGAGAGGGGGCCGAAGGGCAGGGCGGCAGGGATGCTCTGGATGGCCGTGAAGAGGATGCTCAGCCGCCAGACCGATGTCCGCTGGAACCGTCCGGGCAGGAACTCCACCACGATGAGGATGATGGCGATGGGGTAGATGGCGTTCAGCACCGGGACGGAAAGGCTCAAGATGCCCGCAAGGCCGATGTTCGCCAGCAGCATGCTCATCAGCGCGAAGAAGGCCGCAATGGCGGGGTAGGGCAGCCGGGGCAGAAGCTCGTGGAAGTATTCGCCTACGCTGGCGATGAGGCCGACACAGGTGTTGAAGCAGGCGATGACGAAGATGGCGGCCAGAAGCACCTGTCCCACCCGGCCAAACAGGCCGTCGGCCAGTGCCGTCAGAACGGCAGCGCCGGTGTCGCTGCCGGGGAAGGCAGCCCCCGAGATGCCGCCGATGTGGGTCAGCATGGCGTAGACCACCAGCAGCATCCCGCCCGCGATGAGCCCGGCCCGGATGGTGCCGCGCCGGACGGCGGACTCCTCCGTGATGCCCACCGCCTGAAGGTTCAGCGCGATGACCGCGCCGAAGTTGAGCGCTGCCAGCGCGTCCATGGTCTGATAGCCGTCCAGCACGCCCTGTGCGGCGGGGAGGGCGGCGTAAGCCTCGGCAGGCGTGCCGTAGCCGGGCGCGGCCGGGCGGAGGATGCAGCCCGCGAACAGCACCACGATGAGCACCAGCAGGGCAGGGCAGAGGATGCGGCCCAGCCGCTGGGTCAGCTTTTCGGGCTTGAGGGCCACGAAGTACGCCGCAGCAAAGAACACGAGGGAGTAGATGAACTGTCCCGGTGTGCTCCGCCCCACCAGCGGCGTCAGCATCTCAAACGAGGTGCTGGCCGTGCGGGGGATAGCGAGACAGGGACCGATGGACAGATAGACCAGCACAGCGAACACCTGTGCGAAGCGGGGATGGACCCGCCCGGCCAGCGCAGGCAGGCCGCCCGCCCGGGCCACCGCTGCCACGCCCGCGATGGGCAGACCGATGGCGCTGACGGCAAAGCCCACAAAAGCGGGCCAGAGCGCCGTCCCGGCCTGTGCGCCGAGGAAGGGCGGGAAGATGAGGTTGCCTGCCCCGAAGAACATCGAGAACAGGGTGAACCCCACCAGAAGGAGCTTTTTGCCCCGGAGGGCCTGAGCGGAATCGTGCATGGTCATCTCTCCCAGCTGTGCGCGGAGGCACGTAGAATAAGGATTGCTTTATTCCAGTGTAGTGTTTTATGACCCTCATGTCAAGAGAAGAAAAGATGAAGGATTGTATTCTCATACATGATGTGATATTCTGAAAGCGAGAAAACGAACAGGAGCAAAGGATACATGGATAAAACAAAAAAACGCCGCATTCAAATTTTGGCGGCGTCGGTGTTCTGGCTGGGCGTCTGGCAGGCGGCGGCTGCGGCCATCGGGCAGGAAGTCTTTCTTGTCTCGCCGGTGCAGGCCATCGGTACGCTGGTGGAGCTGCTGCCTCAGGCCGAGTTCTGGCAGCGCATCGGTTTCAGCGCCGGGCGCATCCTGCTGGGCTTCGGGCTGGGCGTTCTGTCCAGCGCCATTCTGGCGGTGGCGGCAGAAAAGTGGGAGTGGGTGGACGCCCTTCTCGCCCCCGTGATGCAGCTGGTCAAGGCTACTCCGGTGGCGAGCTTCATCATTCTGGCGCTGGTGTGGGTCAGCGGCTCGTCGCTGTCCGTCCTGATCGGCTTTCTGATGGTGCTGCCCGTCCTCTACAGCGCAGTGCGCACCGGCATCGGGAGTGCGGACCGCCAGCTTCTCGAAATGGCGCAGGTGTTCCGTCTGCCTCTGGGGCGTCGTCTGCGGGCGGTCTGGCTCCCGGCGGTGCTGCCCGCGTTCCGGCAGGGATGCAGCGTGGCGCTGGGCATCTGCTGGAAGAGCGGCGTAGCAGCAGAGGTCATCGGCCTGCCGGACGGCAGCATCGGCGACGCCCTTTACCGGGCAAAAATTACCCTTTCCACCGGGGAGCTGTTTGCCTGGACCTTCGTCATCATCCTGCTGAGCGCCGTATTCGAAAAGCTGTTCCTCGCGCTGCTGGATAAAGCGGTAGCGGCAGTTCTGGGCGAAGAGGGGGCTGAAAAATGAGTGAAACCAACAACAAACTGGAAATAAAGAATCTGTCTAAACGATTCGGAGAGAAGATCCTCTTCGAAAACCTTTCGCTTACCGTGGACGGCCCGGCGGTGCTCTGGGCGCCAAGCGGCTGGGGCAAGACGACCCTGCTCCGCATCCTGATGGGGCTGGAAGCGCCCACCTCCGGCAGCGTGGAGGGCGTGGGCCGGGTCGGCGCGGTCTTTCAGGAAGACAGACTCTGCCCCCAGCTGACCGCCGAAGAGAATGTGGCGCTGGTGCTGACCGCAGAACAGTACAAGGTCAAAATACAATACAAAGAGCAGATACGAGATGACCTTATACGATTAGGACTGGATGACGAGGCCCTTGCTCTGCCCGCCCGGAAGCTCTCCGGCGGACAGAAGCGCCGCACCGCCTTGCTGCGCGCTCTCTGGGCCGGGAGCGACATCCTTCTGTTGGATGAGCCCTTCACCGGCATGGACCCCGCCGCCATGAAAAAAGCCGCAGCCATGCTCAAGGCACGCTGCGGCGCAAAGCCCACCCTGCTGGCGACCCATGATCAAGAAGCCATCCGGGAGCTGGGGTGGAACGTGATCGAACTGGGCTGAAACGAAAGGAGCCTGACCATGGAGAAAAAGACGAGCTGCCTGCTCTGCGTTCTTACCGCGCTGCTTCTCGCTGTGCTCTATCTCTGGGCCGCCCTCCGCCCGGGCGTCTGGCTGCGGGATGCCTTTTTGTACCGGCAGGCCGACGGCAGCTTTTCGGGCAGGGATGCGTATGCCGCCTACACCGTGAAGATCGCCCAGACAGGAAACGGCGCGGAAGTGGAGTTCACGGTGGACGGAGAGACGCGGCGCTATCGGCTCGAATCGAAAGCCGAGGGCATGAGCGACCCGGGCGTAAAAATCGAGCAGGACGGAGTGGTCATTTTTACCGGGACCGCGCTGGGCGACCCCGGCGACGCCATCCTGTGGCGGGAAGACGATGGGGGCCTTGCCGACGAGGTGAACGTCATCGTCAACGGCGAATACCAGAGATCCGACCTCTGGCCCAGCTGTAACTGGCTCTATCATGTGGCCGTCGGCGGGCGGCGGGAGACCCGGGGCAGCGTGGCGTTCCTGCTGCCGATCGGGGCGCTGGTGGTGCTCCTTGTGCTGGATGTCCGGTTCCCGCTGCTGTTCTGGAACCTCCGCCACGGGCTGGAAGTGTACGGCGGTGAGCCCACCGACTGGTATTACGCGATGCAGAGGGTGAGCCGCATTGCCAGCATCATCGGTGTTTTTGTGCTGGCGGCGATGAGCTTTGCTGTTCACTGAGGCTCACAGCAGCTCGGCAAGGATGCTGTTCTGTACGATGAGCCCGGCGGGCGTGAGGGCGAGGGTGTGACCGTCAAAGTTGGCGTAGCCGCTCTTCACGCAGTTTTGCACAAAGGCCAGCTGTGCGGTGGAGAACTCCCTGCCATAGCGGTTTTTATATTCGTCGAGGCTCAGACCTTTGCGCAGACGCAGCTGCAGGATGAGATAATCCTCCGCACCGCAGCCGCCGTCCATGACGGGCGCGGCCTCGTCCCGCAGAAAGGCTTCGGTGTCGGCGGGGTAGTAGAACCGCTTGCCGCCCATGCAGGAGTGGGCCGCAGGGCCGATGCCCAGATAGTCGCCGCAGTCCCAGTAGATAAGGTTATGCTTTCCCTCATAGCCCGGGCGGGCGAAGTTGGAGATCTCATACTGCCGGTAGCCATGATGTTCCAGCTGCTCGACGGCGTAGAGGTAAAAATCTGCCGCCTCGTCGGAGGTGGGCAGACCCTCGGGGGGCGTCCGGCCAAAGGCGGAGTCGGGCTCGATCTTCAAGAGGTAGGCGGAAATGTGGGCCGCGCCGCCATCCTCGATCAGCTCCAGCGTCTCGTCGAACTCGGTCTGCGTATAATGGGGCAGGGCCAGCATGATGTCGCCGCTGATGTTCTCGAACCCGGCACGGCGTGCGGCGGCGAAAGCGGCCCGCGCCTGCTTTGCCGTGTGGGGGCGGCCCAGCGTCTTGAGCTGGCTGTCCCGGGCCGACTGGACGCCGAAGGAGATGCGGTTGACGCCCGCCTCCCGGAATGCCCGGAGGGAGTCTTCGGTCACGGTCTCAGGGTTGGCTTCCAGCGTGATCTCGGCCCCGGGCAGGGGCTGTGCGGCGGCGATGAGCCGGGCGGCGTCTGCCGGGTCCAGCAGACTGGGCGTTCCACCGCCGAAATAAAGGGTGTCCGGCCGCAGGGGCGCGTCCGGCGCAAACCGGGAGAGTTCCCGCAAAAGGGCGTCCACATAGGCCCGGGGGACGCCGCGCTGGCCGGGGGCGGAGTAAAAATCACAGTATCGGCATTTGGAAAAACAGTAAGGAATATGCAGATAAAGTCCGAGGGACATCAAATATCACAGCCTTTTTCATGAATCGTTCATTTCTATGCAGTATACTATATTTCGTAGACCGGGGCAAGGCCGAGGTCGATGCCCTGATTTTGAATGGAGGATTCCTTATGGATTACAACAACTATGACCGCGGCTATGCGGAGCCTTCGATGAGCGCATCGGACTATATGACCCGCACCTACCGCTGGATGGCCGGCGGCCTGCTCGTCACCTTCGCAATGGCCTATATTACGGCGACTACGCCCCTTATCTATCTGGTCGATTCGCTTTACTTCCTGCTTACCATCGGTGAGCTGGCACTGGTGTTCATGCTCAGCGCCCGGGTGCAGAAGATGTCCATCGACGGTGCAAGAGCTGCGTTCTTCGGATACGCCATCTTAAACGGCATGGTCCTGAGCTACTACTTCCTGATGTTCTCGGTAGGCACGCTGGTCATGGCCTTCCTCGCCACGGCGGTCTACTTCGGCCTCATGGCTGTGTACGGCACCACCACCCATAAAGACCTCACCGGCTGGGGTCCCCGCCTCATGATGGCTCTGGTGGCCATGATCGTTACCAGCCTTGTGGGTGCGCTCTTCGGCTTTGGCTTCGGCACCTCGGTGCTCTACTGCGGCATCGGCCTGGTGGTGTTCATGCTGCTCACCGCCTATGATACCCAGAAGCTCCGCCAGATCTACGCCTACTATGCAGGCGACGCTGAGCTGGCCGAGAAGGCTTCCATCTATGGCGCACTGACCCTGTATCTGGACTTCATCAACATCTTCCTGTACGTCGTCCGTCTGCTGGGCATGAACAGCCGCAGCCGCAACAACTAAATCAAATTTTCCGGAGCCGCCGTGCAGAGCGTTTGCACGGCGGCTCTTTTTGTCAGAATGCCTGCTTTGGATCATGATAACTGTGCGATTTGCCAAAAATCGAGGAAAAGGTTGACAGAATGCGGGGGGGGGGGGGGGAAAATTTGTGTGGTGATGCGGCAGACGATGTTTGCGGCAGCAGCACACAGAGCTTATTTTTATTGAGGAGGGGTTTCGAATGAAACTGTTCAAAAAGGTTCTCGCCGCAGCCCTCGCGGGCGTGCTGGCACTGTCCGTCCTGACGGGCTGTAACAACAGCAATAGTGTGGCTACCGTGAAAATGCTCGATGCGCTGAATGACTGGGCGAAGGTCTATGGTGTGGATACTACCTTCGAAAAGGGCAATAAAGAATTGCAGGAACAGGTAAACGCACTGGTGAAGACCGTGGATGAGGTCGGCAAGGGCATCGATTTTGGAGATGCCAAGGACTTCGATGATGTGTACAACGCCATTATGAAAGATAAAGCTGCAAGGCTGAAGCTGGGGGCTTGGGCAGCGAAGTTTACTCAAGCAAATGTTGGTGATGGTTCGCCGCTGTATGAGTGTGGCTTTGCCGATATTAGCGCAACGCTGTCTGCAAGTAGCAATAAGAACATTTACTATGCAGGTCAGCTGATGACTTCCATAGGCCCCATCAATGCTCCTGACACGAAGTGGGATAATGGTGAGCCTAATTGGACTGTGGGTGACAAATCTTATGTTGCCGTTGCGACCGGCGAGGTTGGCGGTAAGAAGTACATGATCGCGCTCTTCCAGACCACTGCTGTAACGAATCCGAAGTATCAGCCGGGTGACAATGGCATGGGCGAAGGTGCTAGTAAGGATTGAGCCTCAGCCGCAGCAATGCCCGCCCACTGAATCATGAACCCGTTAGGCCCCGGTCATCCGGGGCCTTTTTGTGTCCTTTCTAATAAAGGATGAATAAACCCCGCTCTGCCGCTCCAAACTACCACCAAAGAAACGATTCCGTACACAAAGATGGATTGGAGTAACGAACGATGGAGCAATTCAGAAAGTTTTTGCGGGACAAAGCCTTTGCGCTGGTGCTTACCGCCTGCCTGCTGGCGGCGGCAGCGGCCGGTGTGTGGGCTGTGCGCACGGTGCGCAATGAGCTGAAGCAAGATCTGGACGCGGTGCGCAGCCCGTCCAGCACCGCCCCCGGCATCGACGAGGGCATCAACACATCGCCCGGCGTTGCCGGAGAGGAGGAAGCCGAATGGCAGCAGCAGAACGCACCCGCAGCAAACAGCGTGGCCAATGTGCCAAAAGCCGACAGCTCGTCCGGTGGGGCTGCGTCCTCTTCTGGTGCGCAGTCTGGGTCTGGTTCGGTGCGCGAACCCTCCGCGCTGCAAACCGAGTCCTTGCCTGCCAGCAGTTCGGATGCGCCTGCCTCCACGCAGCCTGTCTCGGGGCGCGTCTTAAACAGCTACAGCGGCGATGAGCTGGTCTACAGCAAGACGCTGGGTGACTGGCGCACCCACAACGGTGTGGACTACGCCGCCAGCAGGGGCGCGGAAGTGACCGCCCCGGCGGCAGGCAAGGTGGTGGAGACCGGCACGGACGACAAGTGGGGGCCTGTGGTCGCCATCGAAGATGCTTCCGGCAGGATCTGGCGGGTCTGCGGTACGACGGATGCTAAGGTGAAGAAGGGCGACACCGTCTCGGCCGGGCAGACCATCGGCAAGGTGGGCAGCGTGAGCTGTGAGTGTGCCGAGGAGAGCCACATCCACTTGGAGGTCATGGAGGGCGAAAAGTATCTCGACCCCATCAAGGCCATGAAATAAGCAAAATTTTCCGGGCAGGTGCAGCAGAACGCTGTACCTGTTTTTTTCACATTGCTTTTGGCGGTCGATTCTGGTATGATAAACTAGAATAAGTGTGAAGACAGAAGAAAAAGCGGAGGAAACGAAACATGAAGGTCTTAGTGGTAGGCGGCGGTGCTGCCGGCCTGATGGCGGCGGGCGCGGCCCTGCGGCAGGGGCATGAGGTGACGGTGCTGGAACATATGGAAAAGCCGGCTCAGAAAATTCTCGTTACCGGCAAGGGCCGCTGCAATGTGACCAATGACTGCACCGCAGAGGAATTTCTGCACCATGTGCGGACGAACCCCCGCTTTCTGTTCTCGTCGCTGGGGGCTTTCCCGCCGGCCAAGACGATGGAACTGTTTGAGTCTCTCGGTGTGAAGCTGAAAGTGGAGCGCGGACGCCGGGTGTTCCCGGTGTCAGATAAGGCCGAAGAGATTCGGCAGGCTCTTCTGCGATACGCAGACGGAGCGGACATCGTCCACGACGGGGCAAAAAAGCTGCTGCTGGAGCCGCTGGCCCAGCCGGAAGAAGCGCCTGCCGCGCCGGAAGATCCGCGCCACCCGAAAAAGAAAAAGCCCGGCCCGGCCTATCGCTGCGTGGGTGTGCGGGGAACTTCGGGCCGGGAGTACAAGGCGGACGCCGTGCTGGTGGCAACGGGCGGCCTGAGCTACCCCACCACCGGCTCCACCGGCGACGGCTACAAGCTGGCCCAGCAGGCCGGCCACACCCTCGTGGAGCCTGTCCCCAGCCTCGTCAGCCTCGTGAGCCATGACGCCGACTGCAAGAAGATGATGGGCCTCGCCCTCAAGAACGTGACCCTCACCCTCCACGAGGACGGCAAACCTATCTTCGAGGAGCAGGGCGAGATGCTGTTCACCCACTTCGGCATCAGCGGGCCGCTGACCCTCAGCGCGTCGAGCCATCTGGGCGACATGAAAAAGCACAAGTACGAAGCTTTTATTGATTTGAAGCCTGCCCTCAGTGAGGAACAGCTTTATGACCGCATCACCCGGGACTTTGCCCTTCTGGCGAACCACGCGGCGCAGGGCGCACTGGTGAAGCTGCTGCCGTCCAGTATGCAGCCGGTCATGGTGGCCCGCTGGGGCATCGACCCGGCCACCAGGGCAAACCAGATCACCCGGGAGCAGAAGCGGGAACTGGTACAGCTGATGAAGCACTGGAGGGTGACTATCGACGCCCGGGGCGATTTGGCACACGCAGTCATCACGTCAGGCGGCGTGTCGGTGCGGGAGGTCGACCCCAAGACCATGCAGAGCAAAAAGGCCCTCGGCCTCTACTTTGCAGGCGAGGTGCTGGATGTGGACGCCTATACCGGCGGCTACAATCTGCAGATCGCATTCTGCACGGCACAGAGTTTTGCGAATCATCTGGAATGACCTCTCAGTCTGCTTCGCAGACGGCCCCCTCGTTAGGGCAACAACAACGACTGCCGCCAGCGGTGGAACGGCGTCAGCCGTGACGGAGAGGTTTAAGCGGCTGGAAATTTTAGATTCATAGAGAAGGAGATATAAAAATGATTTCTGTTGCGATCGACGGGCCTGCGGGCGCAGGCAAATCTACGCTGGCGCGGCGTCTGGCTGCGGACTTCGGCTACATTTATGTGGACACCGGTGCGATGTTCCGTACCATCGGCCTTTATGCCCTCCGCGCAGGCAAAGAACCGAAGGACAACGAGGCAGTCGATGCGCTGCTGCCCAATATCACCCTCGAGTTTGCTTTTATCGAGGGCGAACAGCATATCTATCTGAATGGCGAGGACGTCAGCACGGCCATCCGCACCGAAGAGGTGGGAATGGCGGCTTCTGCCGTGGGTGCAAATCCGGCGGTGCGCGCCTTCCTGCTGGAGATGCAGCGGGACATGGCCAAGACGCAGAACATCCTGATGGATGGCCGCGACATCGGCACCGTGGTGCTGCCCAATGCGACTGTGAAGATCTTCCTTACCGCCAGCCCGGAGGCCCGCGCCACCCGCCGCTGGAAGGAGTACCAGCAGAAGGGCATCGATACCCCCTACGAAGATGTGCTGGCCGACGTCAAGCAGCGCGACTATCAGGACACCCACCGCGCCGCAGCCCCCCTCAAGCAGGCAGACGACGCCGTGCTGCTGGACACTTCGGAGCTGAATTTTGAGCAGAGCTTTGAGGCCATGAAGAAAATTATCACGGAGAAGGTCAGATGATACTATATTATATTCTGGTCCCGCTGGCATGGCTGGTGTTCCACATCGGCTTCCGCGTCCGGTGTGAGGGCAGGGAGAACCTGAAAAAAATCGGTACGAAGGGCTGCATCATTGCCCCCAACCATATCTCAGCCATCGACCCGGTGTTCGTCGTCATCGCCCGGTTCTGGGGCCAGCGGATGACCGTGTTTGCCAAGAAAGAGCTGTTCGAGATAAACGCATTCCTGTCGTGGTTCTTCCGGTGCGCCGGTGCAGTCTGTGTCCGCGGCACGAAAGAAGAGGTCAGCGTCATCGACGACACCGTGAAAAAGTGTCAGGAGGGCGGTACACTGCTACTCTTTCCGGAGGGTACGCGGGAGCAGGAGGGAAAGTTCCTTCCCCTCAAGAGCGGCCTCTTCGTCATCGCGGCGGCAGCAAATGTGGACGTCGTGCCTTGCCGTATCTACTACGACACCCCTGATGGTAAGATGAAGCTGTTCTGCAAGGTGCGTGTCATCTTCGGCGAGCCCATGCCCGCTGCACAGTTTGCAATGGAAGGCCGCCGCGACATAAAGAAACTGCGGGAAAATAAGCAGGCCGTTCTGGATGCGTGGAGTGAATTGTGATGAACCTCTCAGTCTCGCTATCGCTCGACAGTTCCCCTGATAGGGGAGGTGGCATCGCGCAGCGATGACGGAGAGGTTAAATTTAGGAGAGTACAATGGAAATCAGACTTGCAAAGACTGCGGGTTTCTGCTTCGGCGTGGACCGCGCGGTCAAGCTGACCTACGGTCTGCTGGATGAGGGCCGCAAGGTGGCCACCCTCGGCCCCCTCATCCACAACCCCCAGACCGTGGAAGACCTTGAGCGCCGGGGCGCACTGGTAGCAGACACCCCCGCTGATGTCCCTACGGGCTACGAGGTGGTCATCCGCAGCCACGGTGTCCCCCGCAGCATTTACGACGAGCTGGACGCCCGGGGCTGCACCTATCACGATGCCACCTGCCCCTTCGTGAAGAAGATACAGAAGATCGCTTCCGAGGCCGAAGCCGCCGGTGCAGTGCTCGTGGTGGCCGGTGATGCGTCCCATCCGGAGGTGCAGGGCATCGTCGGACATACCCGGGGAGAGGTATTCATTTTCAGCGATCTGGCCCAGTTGAAGGCGTGGAAAGGGCCTTCTGACCCCCAAAAGCCTATTTTTGCAGTTGCACAGACCACATTTCAGGTAACAAAATGGCAAGAAAGTTCGGAGTTTCTCAAAAAAGCCTATACAAACGCCCGAATTTTTGATACAATATGTAATGCGACGTGGGCGAGGCAACAGGAAGCGGAAGACCTCAGCCAACAATGCGACATCATTGTTGTCATTGGCGGTCATCATTCTTCCAATACCCAAAAGCTGGTACAGGTCGCCGCAAGGCATACGCGAGCCGTAACGGTCGAGACAGCGAGCGAACTTCGGCCGGAATGGTTTGCAGATGTAAAGACGGCGGGCGTCACAGCCGGGGCTTCAACGCCATCGTCTATTATTGAGGAGGTACTTAACAGTATGAGCGCAGAAATCAATGACAGCATGAGCTTTGAGGAGATGCTGAACGCATCCGAGGAAAAGCGTGTTCATGCAGGCAGTATTGTGAAAGGAATCGTGACCAGCATCTCTGCCAACGAGATCCAGGTGGATATCGGAGCTAAGCAGACCGGCTTTGTCAAGCTGAGCGAGCTGACCGATGATTCCTCCGCCAAGGTCGAGGACCTGGTGAAAGTTGGCGATGAGCTGGACCTCATCGTCGAGAAGGTTATGGATCAGGATGGCGTCATCCAGCTCTCCCGCAAGAAGCTCGCATCTCGCAAGGGCATGGAAGAGATCGCCAAGGCAGCTGAGTCCGGCGAGGTCGTCGAGGGCGACGTCACCGAGTTCAACAAGGGCGGCGTTGTCGTCAACGTCAAGGGCGTCAAGGTGTTCGTCCCCCGTTCTCAGGCCACTATGCGCCGCGACGAGGACTACACTGCTCTGGTCGGCCAGCACGTTCAGCTGGTCGTCACCGAGTGCTCCGGCCGCAAGATCGTCGGCAGCATCAACAAGGTCACCGCTGAGCAGAACAAGGCTAAGCGTGAGGAGTTCTGGGCAAGCGTCGAGGTCGGCAAGACCTACACCGGCGTCGTCAAGAGCCTGACCTCTTACGGTGCATTCGTTGACATCGGCGGTGTGGACGGCCTGTGCCACATCAGCGAGCTGAGCTGGAACCGCATCAAGCATCCCTCTGAGGTCGTCTCCGTTGGCGACACCATCGAGGTGTATGTGAAGGACATCGACACCGAGAACCACAAGGTCTCTCTGGGCTACAAGAAGGCTGAGGACAACCCCTGGGAGCAGCTGAAGAACAACTACCCCATCGGCAGCACCTTCCATGCTCCGGTCGTGTCCCTGACCAAGTTCGGTGCATTCGTCCGCATCCTGCCGGGTGTTGACGGTCTGGTCCACATCAGCGAGATCAGCAATGACCGCGTTGAGAAGGTCTCCGACGCACTGAAGGTCGGCGATATGGTCGATGTGAAGCTGCTGGATGTCGACTTCGACAAGAAGCGCATCAGCCTGTCCATGAAGGCTCTGCTGAACGACGACGCTGAGTAATCAGCCCGCAGCATAGTCTCATCAGACACAATGCGAACTACAGCCCCGTTGCCGGGAAAACGGCGGCGGGGCTGTTTTTGTATAGCCCTCTCAGTCGCTGACGCGACAGCTCTCCCAGAGGGAGAGCCACTGGCGTGCCGGTCAGGCATATACTGGATGAACAAAGTTTCTTTATTTCGGAAACGGTAGTGCCCTGCTGGCGACGGAAGGTTTTAACGTCAATGAAAAACTGGTTTATAAAGCACCGCGAGGTGCTGGCTTATCTCGTTTTCGGTGTGCTGACCACATTGCTGAACATCGTACTGTATGCGCTGTTCAGCCGGCTGTTCGGCTACGAAGCCGCCAACAGCTGGGGCAATGTGCTGGACAATGTCATCTGCGTTTTGTTCGCCTACCTCACCAACCGGGCCTTCGTCTTCGCCAGCCGGACGCAGGGCAGAGAAGCGCTGAAAGAATTTGGTGCATTCGTCACCTGCCGTCTGGGTACACTGGGATTGGACGCCGCCATCATGATGATCTTCGGCAACCTGCTGGCCGCCCAGGGGGCGGCTCTGGTGGAGAGCTTTATGAACGGTGCGCTGAGCCTGTTGGCTGGCTGGTTTGGCCCGGATACGGTGCTGCAGATGGCCACAGGCGGCGCAGCGCCCGCTCCCTCCATCTCCGACGGCTCTGCCGCCATCGCCATCATCGGCGGCGCCGACGGCCCGACGGCCATCTTTGTCACCAGCTTCTACGACGCGCAGGCCCTGTGGGGCATGGCGGTGAAGGTGTTCTCCAACGTGGTGGTGGTGGTGCTGAATTATGTGTTCAGCAAGCTCATCGTTTTTAAGCGTAAGTGAGATATTTTTCTGCCGGCGGCAGAAAAATATCTGATATAATTTCAGGAGGTACGGTATTATGAAACGTGGTCTGAAAGGTTTTGCATTTCTGGTCTCCGGCCTTGTGCTGGGCATCATCGGCGCAACGGTGTCCGCAACGGCCATTGCCCTGAGCGCTGTCGGCATGGCGAAGGTACGCCGTGCCACCAAGAACTAAGAAGCTGTTTTCAAAACAACTTTGATTCAGGAGGAAAAAAGTATGAATCGTGAAGAGATCCTGTCCCACGTCGATCACACCCTGCTCAAGCCTGAGGCTACCTGGCCCCAGATCCGGACCCTGTGCGACGAGGCCATCGCCAACCACACGGCTTCCGTCTGCATCAACACCTGCTATGTGAAGCAGGCTGTCGAGTACATGGCGGGCCGCATCCCGGTCTGCTGCGTGGTCGGTTTCCCTCTGGGCGCAATGGACACCGCCTCCAAGGCTTTTGAGGCCAAGACTGCCATCGAGAACGGCGCTGCCGAGGTGGATATGGTCATCAACATCGGCCGCCTGAAGAACGGCGAGTACGACGCCGTCCGCGAGGACATCCGCGCCGTCAAGCAGGCTGTGGGCGATAAGGTCCTGAAGGTTATCATCGAGACCTGCCTGCTGACCGACGACGAGAAGCGCAAGATGTGCGACATCGTCTGCGAGGCAGGCGCTGACTACATCAAGACCAGCACCGGCTTTTCCACCGCCGGCGCAAACTTCCACGATGTGGAGCTGATGGTCAAGGGCGTGGCCGGCCGCTGCAAGGTCAAGGCCGCCGGCGGCATCTCCACCGTCGAGGATATGGAGAAGTTCCTCGCCCTCGGTGCAGACCGTCTGGGCACCTCCCGCGCCGTCAAGATCCTGAACGGCGAGCAGGCAAAGGGTTATTGAGCCTTATCGATCTGCGCGAAATGTCAAAAAAGAGTGCGACTCTTCTTGACATTTCGACGAAGCAATGATAAGATATTACTCGGACAAACTGAATACCGACTTATCAAGAGCGGCTGAGGGGACAGGCCCTGTGAAGCCCGACAACCTGTGTGTGAGCATAAGGTGCCAAATCCTGCGGGAAACCGAAAGATAAGAGTGCAACGCTCAGAGCTTCGGTTCTGAGCGTTTTTCATTGCATAAACTTGATGAACGAGTAGGAAGCTGTCAATATCGATACACACACCCCAACGCCAAGGAGGTACAAAAATGGCAAAGCACCGTCTGTTTACTTCTGAATCCGTCACCGAGGGCCATCCCGATAAGATCTGCGACCAGATCTCCGACGCCATCCTCGACGAGATCCTGACCCACGACCCCGACGCCCGCGTGGCCTGCGAGACCTGCGCATCCACCGGCCTCGTCCACATCATGGGCGAGATCACCACCAACTGCTACGTCGATTTCCAGAAGACCGTCCGCGAGGTCGTGGCTGACATCGGCTATACCCGCGCAAAGTTCGGATTCGATGCCGACACCTGTGCCGTCATCTCCAACATCGACGGCCAGAGCCCCGATATCGCCCTCGGCACCAACGATGAGGTCGGCGGCGCCGGCGATCAGGGCATGATGTTCGGTTATGCCTGCGACGAGACCCCCGAGCTGATGCCCATGCCCATCAGCCTGGCCCACAAGCTGGCCAAGAAGCTGACCGAGGTCCGCAAGAGCGGCGAGATGGACTATCTGCGTCCGGACGGCAAGAGCCAGGTCACTGTCGAGTACATGGACGGCAAGCCCGTCCGCGTGGACGCTGTGGTCATTTCCAGCCAGCACAGCGAGGCCGTCAGCATGGAGCAGCTGCGCGCCGACGTGATGGAGAAGGTCATCAAGGCCACCATCCCCGCCGAGCTGCTGGACGAGAACACCAAGTATTATATCAACCCCACCGGCCGCTTCGTCGTGGGCGGCCCTCAGGGCGACACCGGCCTGACCGGCCGTAAGATCATCGTCGATACCTACGGCGGCTACGCACGCCACGGCGGCGGTGCTTTCTCCGGCAAGGACCCCAGCAAGGTGGACCGCAGCGCCGCTTATGCGACCCGCTGGGTGGCTAAGAACATCGTGGCCGCTGGTCTGGCCAAGCAGTGCGAGGTGCAGGTGGCTTACGCCATCGGCGTGGCAAAGCCCGTCTCCATCATGGTGGACACCTTCGGCACCGGCGTCGTGGCCGACGAGAAGATCGAGCAGGCTGTGGAGAAGGTCTTCGACCTGACCCCCGCCGCCATCATCCGCGACCTCGACCTGCGCAAGCCCATCTACCGCAAGCTGGCCGCTTACGGCCACATGGGCCGCGAGGACCTGGGCGTGAAGTGGGAGAACACCGACCGCGTCGAAGAGCTGAAGGTTGCTGTCGCTGCCCTGTAAGAGCAAAAACTTAAAAGAATGACTTATGAGCCGGAGAACGTATGGTTTTTGTAAAAAACACATAGTCTCCGGCTCTTTTTCGAAAAAGAGATGTGCAAGGCGCAGAAAATACAGGTTGGATGCAAGTTAGTGGTGTCGAAACGCCGAAAATGTGATAGAATAAATAGCGGATATGCACTTCAACGTCTGATTTTATCAACTGATAAAAGAAACTTTAAGGAGCTGTAATTATGTCTGTCATTACCCCTAAGGATTGCTTCCACCAGCCTCAGGTCGCCGACCTGCGCCTCATCGCCTGCCCGGGTGCCGAGGAGCTGACCAACCTCATCGACAAGCATCTGGTGCGCTGGGCCAGCGAGGCCGGCTACCAGACCGATAGCTTTATCATCGAGAGCGCCTGCCCCCGCTTCCAGAGCGGCGACGCCAAGGGTCTGGTCAAGGAGTCGGTGCGCGGCGACGATATTTTCATCGTTGTTGACCCCGGCAACTACAGCGTGACCTACAAGCTGTTCAACTATGAGAACCACCTGTCTCCGGATGACCACTTCGCCAACCTGAAACGCCTCATCCAGGCCGTGGCCGGTAAGGCACACCGTGTGTCTGTCATCATGCCCAGCCTGTACGGCGGCCGTCAGCACCGCCGCGTGTCCCGCGAGAGCCTGGACTGCGCTGTGGCTCTGCAGGAGCTGCAGGCCATGGGCGTCAAGAACATCATCACCTTTGATGCTCACGATCCCCGCCTGATGAACGCTGTGCCTCTGATGAGCTTCGACAACGCGATGCCCACCTATCAGGTCCTGAAGAATCTGCTCAAGAAGAACCCCGAGATCAGCTTCGACAAGGACAAGTTCATCGTGGTCAGCCCCGATGAGGGCGCTATGAGCCGCAACATGTACTTCTCCAGCGTGCTGGGCTGCAACCTGGGTATGTTTTACAAGCGCCGCGATTACACCCGCGTGGTCAATGGCCGCAACCCCATCGTCGCTCACGAGTATCTGGGCGATTCCGTCGAGGGCAAGACCGTCTTCGTCGCTGACGACATCATCGCTTCCGGCGAGAGCATGCTGGAAGTTGCCACCAACCTGAAAGAGCGCGGCGCAAAGCGCATCATCGCCAACGCCACCTTCCCGCTCTTCACCAGCGGCCTCGAGAAGTTCGACAAGGCTGTAGCCGACGGCATTCTGGACTACGTCACCGGCACCAACCTGACCTACCGTATGCCTGAGCTGCTGACCCGTGACTGGTACGTCGATGTTGACGTCTCCAAGTATGCCGCATACTTCGTCGTGGCCCTGAACCATGACATGTCCGTTTCCAGCATCATCGACCCCATCAAGAAGATCGAGGCTCTGCTGGCAAGCCGGAAATAATGACAGACAGTTCCTGATATTCATCCAATCGAAAAACACCCGCAATGCTGATGCACTGCGGGTGTTTTTTGTTGTCATCAAAGGCTCTCCCCTTGGGAGAGCTGGCGCGAAGCGCCTGAGAGGGCAAGGATGTCATCGAGAAATAAAAAACACAGCGATAATATTAGCCCTGACAAAGGCCGGTGCATATCGCTGTGCAGAGATTCGATGGAAACGAGCTTGCCCTCTCCGTCACCTTCGGTGACACTGCCCGGGTTGCGGCTCCCAGCGTCTGCTTCGCTGCCGCTCGCATCCTGCTGGCCGCGGCCCCAACAGCTCCTCCCTGTTTCCGCCACTGGCGGCGGTCGTCGCCGTTGCTCCCAAAGGGAGAGGCTGAGAGTCAGTTTAATCCAGCTCCTTCAGCGCCTCGACCACACGCTGATATTCCTTCTCTACCGGAGGGAACAGCTCGTCGGCACCGTCAAGGCTGCCGACGCGGAGGGCTTCCGTCAGAGCACTGGACGGGACGTACAGTGCATCGAAGCCGAGGTTCTGGCAGACGCCCTTCAGGGTGTGAGCGGCACGGAATGCTGTCGGGGCATTCTTCTCTTCCAGCGCCTTTTTCAGGTTCGGGAAGCTGTCGTCCTGCAGAAATTTCAGCGCGAAGCGGCGGACGAAGTCTGCGCTGGGCAGACGCTCCATCACGCCCTTGTAATCGCCGCCAATGGCTGCATATACTTGTTCCAACGTCATTTTTATACCTCATCCAAGAACAGTTTCGTCAAAGAGAATCCCTTTTTTCGGGGGGGGGGGGGGCATCGGCCTCAGCCTCCTCCGCGAGCCGGCTTTCTACGTCGCGCAGGCATTCCAGCAGCAGCGGATTGAAAGCGCCGTGCTTTCCTGCAGTCAGCTCAGCGACCGCTTCCTTCTGCGAGAGGGCCTCGCGCTTGTCCCGCTTGCCGGTCAGACCGTCATAAGCATCCGCCAGCGCTACCACCTGTGCCGCGATGGGGATGTCATCGCCCTTCCGGCCATCGGGATAGCCGCTGCCGTCCCAGCGCTCATGGTGCCAGCGGCAGATCTGGATCGCAAATTTCACCAGCGGCTCGTCCTGATACTGGGACAGATTTTCCAGCATCTGCGCACCCAGAATGGGGTGGGTGTGGAGGATGGCGGTTTGTTCCGGCGTCAGGTCGTGGGCGTTGAGGATGCGGTCGTCGATAGCAACTTTGCCGATGTCATGGAGGGCAGAGGCCGTCGTGATGAGGTAGCGGTCCATCCCGCTCAGGCCGTAGACGTCGGTCTTCTGGCACAGACGCTCCAGCAGGATGCTGGTGATGCGCTGCACCCGGGAGATGTGGTGGATGCTCTCGCTGTTGTGGATCTCCGTGACCTGGCCGAGGATGCCGATCATCATCTGGTCGTTCTTCTCCCGGTCATAGAACTGCTGGGACACCAGCGCACTGAGACGGCGCTGACGGGCGTAGAGCCGGGCGACATTGGAGACGCGGCGGTGGACGATGCGGGCATCGAAGGGGCGGCTGATGTAGTCCGAGGCACCCAGCTCGTAGGCGCGGCGGACGGTCTGGGAGGAATCCTCGCTGGAGATCATCACGACGGGGATCTCCTCGAGCCAGCCCTGGGCGGACATCCGGGAGAGGACATCGAAGCCGTCCATGTCGGGCATCACGATGTCCAGCAGCACGATGGAAATATCCGAGCCCCGGGCGTTCAGAAGCTCGAGGCACTGGGGGCCGTTGGAGGCTTCCAGAATCTCGAAATCGTCGCAGAGGATCTCCGAGAGGATGTCACGGTTCATGGGGGAATCGTCCACGATGAGCACCATCGGACGGTGGTCATTTTCAGAGCGGACGGCATCGGGGGCGATGTCCTCGGTGACGACAGTGTTCTTGCGGCGCTTTGCAAGGTACATCCGCTTGTCGGCGATGGGCAGGGCATCGCTGATGGGGATGCCGGCGGCCATCACGCCGCCGATGCTGGCCGAGACGTGCATCTTCTCGAACTCGGGCAGATGGGCCGCGAAGAGGCGCTTGTTGATGTCCTTGAGCTTGCGCACGAAAGCCTCAGCCGAGATGTCGGGCAGGATGAGCAGCAGCTCGTCGCCGCCGTACCGCACCAGCATATCGGTGGAGCGGATGCAGCGGTGGATGATGGATGTGATGAGCCGGAGCGCTGCGTCGCCGGCTGAGTGGCCGTAGGTGTCGTTGCAGAGCTTGAAGTCGTCGAGGTCTATCATGGCGACGCCGGCGTTGAGGTACTTGTGCTTTAATTCCTCTTCATAGAAACGGCGGTTGTAGGCACCGGTGAGGGCGTCCCGGTAGATGAGCTCATTGGAGCGGAGGGTGCTGCGGGCGCTGGCGTCCAGCGGCAGGATCATCTCCATCACATAGGGCTTGCCGTCCACCTCGACATAGCGGGCTGTGACCTGATAGAGGGAGCTGCCAAGCGTTTCCAGCTTGGAGCACTGGCATCTGCCTGCCATTGCCTCGCGCCCCACGCAGCTGGTGCAGGGATGGACATTCTTCCAAGGCGGGTAGCAGGGTTTTTCCGCCAGCGTCTTCGGGTCGAGAAGACGGACGGAAGCATATATCCTGCGCAGACAGGCCATCTCCTGCTCGGCCTGCTGGCGTGTCAAATTTTGCTCGGTAAGTTCGGACATGGTGTCGCTCCTATTATAACGAGGTATGGTGTGGAAGGAGGGCGAGAAACAGCAGTCCTTCTGCAGCGGATAATTATAATCATGTAATATACTACCACAATCATGGGAAATCCGTCAATGTATAGAGAAATATTTCCGAAATGGAATGACAGCCTGCCGGGATTCCCGGGAAAATAGAAATTTGGAGCAGACCGATAAAATTGTTGCATCCATGCGCGAAACGGCTCGAAAAGTTTGTAACCGGTTTGATAAAAATACGCACAGACACAATAAATTTGGACACTGGTTGCGCAAATATGAAAAAATGTGCTGCTTAACAAAAAGATTTTGGGATACAACAGAATGTATTGTGGAACACTCACAAAATATGGCAAATAATCTTGTCTATTTGTTCTATTGCGAACGGTCGGACGGATGGTTATAATACAAACAGAAACCGCAAAACGTGAAACGAATGCGCTTTGCGAGATGCTGTGATAAGCGTTAATGAAGGAGAACAAGATTATGAAAATGATTTCTCGTCGTGACTTCCTGAAAGCTTCCGCTGTTGTGGGTGCTGCCGGTGTTCTGACTGCCTGCGGCGGTTCTTCCGCTTCGACTGCTGCTTCCTCTACTGCAGCTTCTGCCGCTGCTTCTTCTACCGCAGCTGCTTCCGGCTCTGCTAACATCGGCGTCTGTATCTATCAGTTTGCTGATAACTTCATGACCCTGTACCGCACCGACTTGGAAGAGTACCTGAAGGACATGGGCTACGCCGTCACCATCGTCGATGGCAAGAACGACCAGAACACCCAGACCGAGCAGATCAACACCTTCCTGCAGCAGGGCGTGGACGTCCTGGTCATCAACCCCGTCCAGACCACTTCCGCTCAGACCATCGTTGATACCATCAAGCCCTCTGAGACTCCCATCGTCTTCATCAACCGTGAGCCCGACAAGAGCGTTCTGGACTCCTACGCAGACAAGTGCTGCTACGTCGGCGCTGACGCACGTCAGTCCGGTACTTATCAGGGCGAGCTGATCCTCGAGACCGAGACGCAGGGCGACATCAACGGCGACGGCAAGATCACCTACATCATGTGCAAGGGCGACCCCGAGAACATTGACGCTCAGTACCGCACCGAGTACTCCATCAAGGCTCTGACCGACGCCGGCAAGGAAGTCGAGTGCCTGTACGAGTATCTGGACAACTGGGACCAGACCACCGCACAGCAGGACGTCGCAAACGCTCTGGCACAGTACGGCGAGAAGATCGAAGTCGTCTTCTGCAACAACGACGCAATGGCACTGGGCGCTCTGCAGTCCCTGCAGCAGGCTGGCCGTACCGTCGGCAAGGACGTCTATCTGGTCGGTGTTGACGCACTGAGCGAGGCTGTCCAGAATGTCGTCGATGGCAACATGACCGGCACCGTTCTGAACGATGACGTGGGCCAGGCTACCGCCGCAGCAGCTGCTACCAAGCTGTACGTCGAGGGCAGCAAGGTCGAGCAGTACTACTGGGTCGACTATGTCAAGGTCACCAAGGAGAACGCTGCACAGTACATCAAGTAAGCAGCCAAAACCCTATCGTTGCAAGGTGCGCAGTGAACCAATAAGGCTTCATTAAAAGCTAAAAAGCGCGTGCGTGCGAGAAAATATCTCCGCGCACGCGCCTTGTTTTAAGAGCCCGCCGGCAAAAGACGCACTTTCCAAGACCCAAAGACAAGGAGGTTCTGAGGAATGTCAGAATACCGTCTGGTAATGAAAGGCGTGGTAAAGACCTTCCCCGGCGTGAAAGCGCTGGACCACGCGCAGTTGGAGCTCCGCCCCGGCAAGGTCATGGCCCTGATGGGCGAGAACGGTGCCGGTAAGTCCACCCTGATGAAATGTATGTTCGGCATTTACAAGATGGACGAGGGCGAGATCGAGTACGAAGGCGAAAAGGTCAGCATCCCCACCCCGCTGGATGCACTGGACCGCGGTATCGCGATGGTGCATCAGGAGCTGCAGCCTATCCCGGCCCGTACTGTGGCCGAGAACATCTGGCTGGGCCGCTACCCCACCAAGAAGGCTGGTCCCATCACCATGGTGGACCATGCCAAGATGTATAAAGATACCGATGACCTGCTGAAAAAGCTCAAGCTGGACATCAACCCCCACGCAAAGCTGGGTACACTGAGCATCGCACAGATGCAGATGGTGGAAATCGCAAAGGCTGTTTCCGCAAACTGCAAGGTGCTGATCCTGGATGAGCCGACTTCCTCGCTGACTGCGAACGAAGTCGAGTCCCTGTTCCGCATCATGAACGAGCTGAAGGAGCAGGGCGTCGCTCTGGTCTACATCAGCCATAAGATGGACGAGATCAAGGTCATCGCCGACGAAGTCACCATCATGCGTGACGGCCATTATATCGGCAAGTGGGACGTCGCCAACATGACCAAAGAGCAGATCATCGCCAAGATGGTCGGCCGCGAGCTGTCCAACCTCTATCCCCCGCTGGAGAACCACCCCTCCGACGAGATCATGATGAAGGTGGAAGACTTCACCTCCATCCATCCGCGCTCTTTCCGCCACTGCAGCTTCGAGCTGAAGAAGGGCGAGATCCTGGGCGTGGCCGGCCTGGTGGGCGCACAGCGCACGGAGCTGATGGAAGGAGTTTTCGGCCTGCGCGCTCACACCGCCGGCAAGGTGTGGATCAAGGGTCAGGAAGTCGCCATCAAGCAGCCCCGCGACGCCATCCAGCACAGCGTGGCGCTGCTGACCGAGGACCGCCGCGCCACCGGCATCATGGGCGTGCTGAGCGTGGCCGATAACATCTCCATCGCCTCTCTGGACGCCCTGCGCAAGGGTCCCATCATGCTGGACGACAAGAAGATCCTTGATCTGGTGGCTACCAACAAAGAGAAGATGGCCATCAAGGTCCCCAGCCCCAAAACGGCGATCAAGAGCCTTTCCGGCGGCAACCAGCAGAAGGTGCTGATCGCCCGCTGGCTGGCCAACAACCCCGATGTCCTCATTCTGGACGAGCCCACCCGAGGCATCGACGTCGGCGCAAAATATGAGATCTACTGCATCATCGCCGACCTGGCCAAGCAGGGCAAGAGCATCATCATGATCTCCTCCGAAATGAGCGAGATCATCGGTATGTCCAACCGTGTCATGGTCATGTGCGATGGCCGCATCACCGGCTTCATCGACGGCAAGGATGCTACGCAGGAGAACATCATGGCTCTGGCGACCCAGTTCGAGACCGCGCCCGAAGCGGCGGCGGCCAATCAGTAAACAAGGAGGCTGTCTATCGTGGAAGCTACCAAGAAAGTAACGGGCAAGTCTGTAAAGAAGTGGCTGGGCAACAATGCCATCATCGTCCTGATGCTGGCCGTGTCCCTCATCGTCGGCATCATCCACCCCAACTTCTTCGCACTGGCCAATATCATCAACCTGTTCAAGAACGTCTCTATCCGCTACATCATCGCTCTGGGCATCTCCGGCTGTCTGATCACCACCGGTAACGACCTGTCCGCAGGCCGTCTGGCTGGTTTCGCTGCCTGCCTGGCCTGCATCTTTGCGCAGACCGAGGGCGCTGCCGGCAAATTCTACCCCAATATGCCCACTCTGCCCACCCCCGTCGTCTTCATCCTCGTCGTCGCTATCTGCGCCATCGTGGGTCTGTGCAACGGCCTCGTGGTCAGCTACCTGAAGGTCCAGCCCTTCATCGCTACCCTGGGTATGCAGCAGGTGGTCTACGGTATCTGCCTGGTCTACACCGGCGGTACCCCCATCGGCTCCCTGAACAAGAACTTCACCTCTCTGGCTTCTGATACCATCCTCGGCATCCCTTTGCTGATCATCATCGCCCTCATCGTGGCTGGCTGCTTCTGGTTCCTGTACAACAAGACCCGTCACGGCAAGTACATGTACGCCATCGGCGGCAACGAGGCTGCTGCTGAGGTGGCCGGCGTCAACGTTTACGCCACCAAGATCCGCATCTACATCCTGGCCTCCTGCATGTTCGGTCTGGCAGGCTGCCTGCTGGCTGCAAAGTCCGGCGGCGCATCCGTCAACACTGCAATGGGCTATGAGCTGGACGCCATCGCAGCTTCTACCATCGGCGGCGTCTCCACCACCGGCGGTGTCGGCACTGTCCCCGGCGTCCTCGTCGGCGTGCTGGTCTTCGAGCTGATGAAGGTCGCTCTGCAGTTCATGAACGTCAACTCTTCTTACACTTACATCGTGCAGGGCCTTGTCATCATCGTGGCTGTTGCGATCGATATTCGCAAGTACCTCGCAAAGAAGTAATTTCCCCAAGAGAGCGCCTATCGGGCCGTCCACTCGTTGCAGTGGGCGGCCCACTTTGTTATAATAAGAGCAGCCCTCTCAGTCTGCTTCGCAGACAGCTCTCCCAGAGGGAGAGCCATTGGCAAGCCGGGAAACTTTGAGCTGACCGCTGAAGGTCTGATATGACGCAAAAGGGAGGGCCTTGCCACAGAGGGCAGATACTTCTGGACAAATCTATTTTGTCAGTCTGCTGTGAATCCAGACAGCGGAGCACTACATTTTCAAAAAACGAAAAACTTGCTCGTCCAGTACGAGGTGACCGGCCCGCCAGTGGCTCCCCCTTTGGGGGAGCTGGCAAAGCCGGAGGCTTTGACTGAGAGGGCTACAGGAGAAACACTATGACCGAAAAAGAACAAACCGCCCGCGAGGCGGAGCTGGCCTGGCGGGAAGCCGCTCTGGCAGCTCGTGAAGCTCAGCTGGAGCAGGAGCAGGCCAAGCTCGAAGCAGCCCGTGCAGAGGCTCCGAAGGGCCGCAAAACGCTCCTCAACAACAATGACCCCGATTTCGTCAACCCGAAAGAGAAGCTCTACGATAAATTCCCGCTGACGGTCCACCAGATGGACATCATCATCGGGGTGCTGTTCGCCCTCATCGTCCTGTTTCTGGTGCTGGGCTTCACCCACACCAGCTTTTTCGGGCTGTTCGGCGGCTAAGCCCCCGCAGCCGCCCCCCCGCAGCAGACAACACAAAACCAGAGCCTCCGCACAAGGGCAGGAGGCTCTGGTTTTGTGTTTGGGGATGGTCCCGGGTTCAGAGCAGGTGCTTACAGCAGGACGTACTTCAGGATGAAGAGAACGGTCAGCACATACATGAGGGGGCTGATCTTCTTCTCCTTGGCCTTGCCGGTGACCACATTGACGATGGTCCAGGAGATGACGCCGATGGCGATGCCCTCAGAGATGCTGTAGGCAGTGGGCATCGCCAGGATGGTCAGGAAGGCGGGAATGCCCTCGCTGGGGTCGGAGAAGTCGATCTTGATGGCAGAACCCATCATGTAGAAGCCCACGATGATGAGGGCCGGAGCCGTTGCAAAGGAAGGAATGGTCAGGAACAGGGGGCTGAATACCACGGCCAGCAGGAAGAGGATACCGGTGGTCATGGAGGTCAGGCCGGTGCGGCCGCCCTCGGTGACGCCGGAAGCGCTCTCGACGAAGGTGGTGGTGGTGGAAGTACCCAGCACAGCGCCGGCGCAGGTGGCGATGGAGTCGGCCAGCAGAGCACCCTTGATGTGGGGAAGCTTGCCCTCCTCGTCCAGCATATCGGCCTTGGAAGCAACACCGATGAGGGTGCCAAGGGTGTCGAAGAGGTCAACGAAGAGGAAGGAGAACATGACAGCGAAGAAGTTCAGGATGCCCACGCCGGAGAAATCGGTCTTGAACACCTGACCAAAGGTCTTGCCCAGAGCGGAGAAGTCGAAGCTGACGAAGCTGGTGGGGATGACGGTGTACATACCGGCGTCGGGGTTCGGCACATAGATGCCGGTCAGCTCGCAGACGATGCCCAGCACCCAGGTGATGAGGATGCCGTAGAGGATGCCGCCCTTGACCTTCTTCACCAGCAGGATGGCGGTGATAGCCACGCCCAGCAGTGCGAGGATGGCGCCCACGCCCACAGAGGAGAAGGTCTCGCCCTTGAAGTGCTGGTAGGTGACGAGGGTGGAGTCGCTGTTGACGATGAGCTTTGCGTTCTGCAGGCCGACAAAGGCAACGAAGAGGCCGATGCCCACGCTGACTGCGCTCTTGAGGGTCATGGGGATGGCGTTGAAGATGCCCTCACGGACGTTGGTCAGGCTCAGCGCGATGAAGATGATGCCCTCGACAAAGACGGCCATCAGGGCCAGCTGCCAGCTGTAGCCCATCGTGAGGACGACGGTATAGGCAAAGTAGGCGTTCAGGCCCATGCCGGGAGCCAGCGCGAAGGGGTAGTTGGCCAGCAGAGCCATCAGGGCAGTGCCGACGAAGGATGCCAGAGAGGTGGCGATCAGGACGGCATTTGCATCCATGCCGGAAGCGGAAAGGATGCTGGGGTTGACCGCAAGGATGTAGGCCATCGTCATGAAGGTGGTGATGCCTGCCATGACCTCGGTCTTGACGTCGGTGTGGTTTTCTTTCAGGTGAAAGATTTTTTCGAACATGAAAGTTCCTCCTATTTGTGTGTGAAACTCCCGCCGCCCGCAAGCGGCCGGGAAAGAACAAAAACTATTGTAGCACTCCCGCCGGATGCTTGTCCACCGAAAAAATACAAGAAATTCACAATATTGCAAAATTTGACGAATGAGTATGACTTTTCAGAGGGAGCTTTTGTGAAGTGTGCATGAAAATATCGATCCTTATATTGACAAAACGCGAAACGAGTTGACATTAAAAAATGTCGGTGCTATACTATAAAAACAGAGACTGGTCCAATGGAACATTGTGCTTCCGGAATGGACCCTGAAAACAGAATCGTTGTTGGCAAACCTGATGTGAGTCAGGGACGCAAAGCCAGGAGCTTTCCGCTTTCATTTCCTGCAAGCAGAAGGTAGTTCGGCTGCAATAGCTTTCCCCGCGAGGGGGTGGCTGTTGCAGTCTTTTTTTGTGTCTATGGCTTTTTCGGGCGATTGAAGGAAAGGAAAATCATGACAGTTAAGGAATGTTACAGCCAGATGAACGGAGACTATAACAATGTCCTGAGCCGTTTTTACGATGAGGCAATGATAAAGCGCCTGCTGGGCAGGTTTATCGACGACACCAGCTTTCGTGCGCTGGAACAGGCGATGGCCGAGGGCGACGTGCAGGCGGCCTTCAATGCGGCGCATACCCTCCGGGGCGTCTGTCAGAGCCTGTCGTTTACCCAGCTGTGCGGCACGCTGGACCCCATCACCGAGGCGCTGCGGGGCGGCAATATCGCTGCGGCCGCAGCCGACATGGACAAGGCAAAGCGGGAGTATGACGTGACGCTCAGTGCCATCCGTGCCTGCATGGAAAACTGAAGCTGAAACAAGAAAAAGAAATGAAAAAAGAGGTTGACAAATCCAGAAACCTATGATAAACTAAGCAAGTCGTCCGGCAACGGACACAAAAAGAATATGGGCGTGTTCCCGAGTGGCCAATGGGGACAGACTGTAAATCTGCTGCTTTTCAGCTTCGGTGGTTCGAATCCACCCGCGCCCACCAAACAAGAAAAATCCGAACCTCTTTCCGATTGGAGAAGGGTTCGGATTTTTCGTTTTCTTCGGGTACAACAACGAAGGTTCCCGTGGACGGTGCAAAACTCCGATGCCTTGTCATAGACCGTAAGCCAATAACAAGATTTGGAGGATGCGATTATGAAGTACGATGAAAGAGCCTGTCAGTTTAACATGGACACCGGCTGTGTGGAGCTGCTGCTCCGGGATAGGAGAAAAATTTCCATTGACTGCACTGGGGTCGAGGATGCGTTGGATGTGACCATGGCGCAGAGGTCAGAACTGGATTATCTCATCTACAATGACCCGCTGGGCTACGCGGATTTGATTCTGAATGGTGACCCGGAGGAATATTTGAAGAAAGCGGCTGAGAGTCATGGATTAGAAGATTGACCACGCTATAAAGATTCCCTAAAAAACAGTTCCCATCTGTACGACAAAATTACAGATGGAAACTGTTTTTATGTGCGGATAGAACATTCGGTGCAACTCGACAACAGTTGCGGGTGATCTTTATACATTTTCTGTGCTACGCGCCTGCCCACTTTTCTTGCTGCTCAAACGGAGAAAAACTCAACGGAGTTATTGAAAATATTTAGCACGGTATTGGCTCGGAGTATCCTGAAATTCTGCTTTAAAGCGTTTGACAAAATAGTTAGCATCCATGATGCCAACGGATTCTGCAATTTCGTGTATTGGTGCTCTGCTATGCGCCAAACTGTGTGCAGCGTGCTGCATTCTAATGCGATTCAGATAGGCGAGCGGCGTGATACCAACTTCCTTTTTGAATAGCGAAATCAGATGATTTGGAGAAACATCCAGTTCTGTTGCCATGTTTTGCACGGTGACTGCCCGTGCATAGGAGTGCTCCAGATAATACAGCGCACTGATGGTCAGGTTGCTGTAGCTGGTGGTCTTTTTTCGCCGGATGGTCTGACAGTATTCGCGGATCAGCCGTTCATGTTCCTGATTGATCTCGTCGATGGTGTGGGCATCCCAGATGATGGAGGCACTGGCAGAGGACAGCCGGTCGTTGACAATGGGAGGAATCCCAGCGTGCATTGCACCGATGCGGATAACTGTGCGGGTAATGGCAGCTGAAACCCGGGCACCTTCCAGTGTTTGTCCCAGCCGATTCAAGAAGGCAACAGAATTGTGGAGTTCGTTCCAACTCTCCAGCGCTTTTACGACATTGCCGTTTTCAACAGCTGTCATCAGCGCAGCTTCCAGTGCATAGCGCTGTGCAACAAGCTCCGCATAGGGAACAGTAGAGTCAACATCCTGAAAAATAGTACGGACGTTCTCTTTGTCGTAATTGATTTCTCGGAAATCTTCCGGAATGGGGGCCTCCATGGCACGGAACAGGCAGTGAATGATATGCTGCTGACTGGATTTTGATGCCACCGGGATCTTACCCCGATGTGCAGCCAGTTCTTCCGGGGAAAAGTTTTTTAGCTCGATCTGTCGCAGCAGGCTTTCACAGTCATTTAAGGAATAGAACTCGGTACAGAACGGACCAAGCACAAGAGGAACGGAACCGATCCGAAAAAACAGGGTTTTTATATGGAAGGGATCGGTCAAGCAAATCGTTTCGTTTTCCGAGAGTCCTTCCAGAAACAGCTCCATCGTACGCGGCAGAAGATATTCCTGCAGGGGATGAAACTGATACTGTGTGCAGAAGAGCATACAGTCCGTAGAAGTCTGCAAAACGGTGATGGGGATGCGTGTCATATCCTGCGCAAGAGCACAACATTCATTTAAAGTCATAGTTTTATCCTATTTTAAATTGTTTTATTCTAATTGAGAACGGTGAATAATTCTGTTTTATTATATTTTATTCTACCATATCTTTTCAAAAAATGATATCCTATTTTCAGAATCTCAAAGCAGTGGGCCCCTGCCGCAGGATCGTTGTGAAAACATGAAAAAACAAGAAAAGCATTAGGAGGAGAACCATGGCAAAAGATTACAACGTGCTTGCCAAAAGCATTGTCGAGTTGGTCGGCGGTGAAGAAAACGTTGTCTCGTTGGCACATTGCGTTACACGTCTGCGTTTCAAACTGAAAGATGTTTCTCTGGCAAAGACCGAAGAAATCAAAAAACTGAACGGTGTACTCAAGGTCATGGAAGCCGCCGGTCAGTATCAGGTCGTCATTGGCACCGATGTGGGAGATGTGTATGATATTATCCTGAAAACCACCCACATCACCGAAGCAGGTGTGGCACAGGCTTCGGCTGCAGAAACGGCTGCCGATACCGCCCCGGCGGAAAAGCAGAAGCTGTCTGCTGTACTGATCGACACGATTTCCGGTATTTTCACCCCGTTCCTGGGTGCCTTTACCGGTGCCGGTCTGCTGAAAGGCTTTATGGTCTTGTTCGTCACGCTGGGTGTGCTGGACAAGTCCACTACGACTTATGCGATCCTGAACGCAGCCGGTGACGGCGTGTTCTACTTCCTGCCGATCTTCCTTGCATACTGTGCAGGCAGCAAGTTCGGCGCTAAGCCTTTTATCTCGATGGCAATCGCTTCTGCGCTGGTATACCCCAATATCACCGCTCTGTTCAGCGCAACCGACCCCATCGCAGTTGATTTCTTTGGCATCCCTGTCCACATGATCAGCTATACCAGTTCGGTTCTTCCCATCATTGCCGCTTGTTTTGTGCAGGCTAAGCTGGAAAAGCTGCTGAACCGGGTCATTCCCAAGATGCTGCGCGGCATCTTTATTCCGGTGCTGGATCTGCTGCTCCTTGTTCCGCTGACCTTTATCGTTGTAGGACCTGTTACCGATATGCTGGGCAATGGCCTTTCCACCATTATCGAGGCTGGTATGCACCTCTGCCCGCCGCTGGGTGGCTTCCTGATGGCTGCTCTGTGGCCGGTTATGATCATCTTCGGCATCCACTGGGCTTTCGTTCCCATCGCTCTGAACAATCTGGCTGTGCTTGGCTATGATTATCTTCTGCCTCTGACGGTCGGCTGCAACTTTGGTATTGCTGCTGCATGTCTGGCGGTATTCTTTAAAACCAAGAACAAGGAATTGAAAGAGGTTGCCGGTCCGGACACGATCTCTGCACTGATTGGTGGTGTCACCGAGCCTGCTGTGTACGGCATTCTGCTCAAGTACAAGAAGCCTATGATTATCGTTTGCCTTGTCAACGGTATCGGTGGTGCCATCTGCGGCATCTTCAATGTCACCCGTAATGTGCAGATGTCGGTCAACCTGCTGACGATCCCTGCGATTTGGGCAGTCTATGGACCTTGGGGTGTGGTCGCCATCGTGGTTTCCTTTGTCGGCTCCTTTGTCCTGACCTGGCTGTTTGGTTACAGCGATAAGATGCTGGAAAAAGAAAGCAAGTAAAATAACGCCGTGCTTCGCAGATGTTTTTCTTGAAGGATGAACAGCTGCGGAGCATTTTTGGTAAACAGACCATAAATACAATCAAAAACGGGAGCATCGTTCTATGATGAAAAACTCAGTCCTTTACCCCATTACAAACCGTTATCGCATGGCTCTGTCTCTGGATGGGATGTGGCAATTCCAGTTTGACCCAAAGTCCTGCGGCCTTTCTGAAAACTGGAAGGACGGTCTGCCGTCCCCCATTTCCATGCCGGTGCCTGCCAGCTTTTCCGATTTCTTCACCACTGGATCGGAGCGGGATTACTGCGGCGATTTCTGGTATCAGAAGGATTTTTTTGTGCCCGAAACTGCACAGAGCAAGGTGCAGCTTCGTTTTGGAAGCATTACCCACCGTGCAATTGTGTTCTGCAACGGTGTTGAGGTCGCCCGGCATGAGGGAGGCTTCCTCCCCATTGTTGCCGATGTCACGGACGTTGTCCGCCGCGGTGCAGAAAACTGGGTCTGTATCTGGGTGAACAACGATCTGAACGAGAGCACTTTGCCTTGCGGAACACACAATGTCCTCTCCAGCGGCAGAAAAATCGTTAAGCCTTATTTCGACTTCTTTAACTACTCCGGCATCCAGCGCAGTGTGTATCTGGTCATGCTCCCGGCAGAAAGCATTCAGGACTATGAGGTAAGCTATACGCTGGATGGTGCGGATGCAAAGGTGGATTACAAGGTTTTCTGTGAAGGTGCAGGAGAGATTTCAGTACAGCTGCTGGATGCGGAAAACAAGCTGGTGGCAGAAGCAAACGGTGCGGAAGGTGCTCTCTGCGTGCAGAACGCACATCTCTGGCAGGTGCGGAACGCCTATCTTTACACCATCGTCATCGTACTGAAAAAGGACGGCTTGCCTGTGGACGAGTACCAGGAACGCATCGGCATCCGCACAGTGGAGATTCGCGGAACAAAGATACTCATCAACGGAAAATCTGTCTATCTGAAAGGCTTTGGCAAGCACGAGGACTTTGATATTCTGGGGCGTGGCTTCAACTGGGCCGTCGCAAAGCGGGATTTTGAGTGTATGAAATGGACGGATGCCAACTGTTTCCGTACCAGCCACTACCCTTATGCAGAAGAGTGGTATCAGATGGCAGATGAAGAGGGCTTCCTTATTATTGATGAAGTCCCCGCTGTCGGCATGATGCGTTCGACCCATAACTTTGCCGCAGCAGGCACAGGCCAATACACCTACTTTTTCGAGACACCTACAGTTCCGGAGCTGCTGAAAAATCATATTCAGCAGGTCAAAGAGATGATGGCGCGCGACAAGAACCACCCCAGCGTTTTTGCATGGAGCTTGTTCAATGAGCCGGAAACCACCAGCGAGTATGCAAAGGATTACTTCACGAAAGTCTTTGAGGCCGCCCGTACACTGGACCCGCAGAACCGTCCGCTGACCGGTGCGTTCGAGAAGAACAGTGCGCCTGACAAGTGCCGCTGTTATCAGCTGTGTGATTTCATCTGTCTGAACCGGTATTATGGCTGGTACATCAGCGGCGGCGCAGAGATGGAGGAAGCGGAGGTCAAGTTCCGTGCTGAAATGGACAAGTGGGCGGCAAAAAAGCTGAATGTTCCGTTCGTCTTTACTGAGTTTGGCACCGACACCCTTGCCACCGAGCACAAGCTGCCCGCTATCATGTGGAGTCAGGAATACCAGAATGAGTATCTGGCAATGAACTTCAGCGTGTTTGACAGCTACGATTTTGTGCAGGGCGAGCTGGTCTGGAACTTTGCAGACTTCCAGACTTCCGAGGGCGTTATGCGCGTCAACGGAAACAAGAAGGGCATCTTTACGCGCCAGCGTCAGCCCAAGGATGCAGCATTCACCTTCAAAAAACGTTGGGAATCTCTGCCGCTGAATTATAAGGGAGAATAAAATGAGAGTTTTCCGTGATGATTTTCTGTGGGGCGGTGCCTGCGCTGCCAATCAGTTCGAGGGTGCATGGGATGTGGACGGCAAAGGCCCCAGCGTGCCGGATATGTGTACCAACGGTTCCCACACCAGCCCGAAATGGGTGACCACCGGCATCCGACCCGACCGTCTGTACCCCAGCCACGAGGCCATTGATTTCTATCATCACTACGAAGAGGATATCGCCCTCTTTGCTGAGATGGGCTTCAAGACCTTCCGCACCTCCATCAACTGGACCCGCATCTTCCCTAACGGCTGGGAAAAGGAACCCAATGAGAAGGGTCTGGAATTCTACGACCGCGTGTTCGACTGCTGCAAGAAGCACGGCATCGAGCCGCTGGTCACCATCAGCCATTACGAGCTGCCCTATGCTCTGGTGAAAAAGTACAACGGCTGGGCTTCCCGGGAACTGATCGAGTTCTACATGAACTACTGCAAGGCAATCTTTGAGCGCTACAAGGACAAGGTAAAGTACTGGCTGACCTTCAACGAGATCAACTGCGGCACCATGCCCATGGGCGCGATCCTCGAAACCGGCACGATCAAAGGCTTTGAAGGCTCCACCGCCGATGTGCCCGACAACAAGCAGGAGCGTTTTCAGGCACTTCATCACCAGTTCGTGGCTAGCGCCAAGGCGGTCAAGTATGCCCACGACAACTATCCCCAGTTCAAGATGGGCAACATGATCTGCTTTATCACCAGCTATCCGCTGACCTGTGACCCTGCCGATGTGATCGCCAACCAGCAGAAGATGCAGATCACTAACTGGTTCTGCTCCGATGTGCAGGTGCGCGGCGAGTATCCCAGCTATATGAAGCGCTGGTTCGCCGAGAACGGCATCACCATCCTGCAGCAGCCCGAGGACGCTGTCATCCTGAAAGAAGGCACGGTGGACTTCTACACCTTCAGCTATTATATGTCCAACTGCATCACCACTCATAAGGATACCGAAGATGTGGGCGGCAACATCGTTGCCGGAAAGAAGAACCCCTACCTGAAGGCTTCCGACTGGGGCTGGCAGATCGACCCCATTGGTCTGCGCTACACCCTCAACGAAATCTACGACCGTTACCACCTGCCTATGATGGTGGTGGAGAACGGTCTGGGTGCTTACGATGTGAAGAGCGAGGACGGCAAGATCCACGACAGCTATCGCATTGACTACCTGCGCCGGCACATCGAGCAGATGGCTGAGGCGGTCAAGGACGGTGTGGATCTGATGGGCTATACCCCGTGGGGCTGCATTGATCTGGTCTCCGCCTCCACCGGCGAGATGGCAAAGCGTTACGGTTTCATCTACGTTAACAAGTTCGATGATGGCACCGGCGACCTGAGCCGTGAGCGTAAAGATAGCTTCTACTGGTATAAGCGGGTTATTGAGACGAACGGCGCTGAATTGTAACTGGGAATAAAACAAAAACAGGGTGCGTCCACCCGGACGCACCCTGCCAAAAGCCACAGACGATAGCGATATGTACAACAGGGAGTTCCCCAGTGGGAACTTCCTGTTTTTCGTTGTTTGCATGATGAGCCTGCTCTGCCTGCCACGCGGCAAACTCCCGCTGGCCTTCCTCGCTGTTCCAGCAGGCAAGGATGGCTGGGTAGAATGCCCGTGCCAGACGTTCGATGGCTTCATCGGGATAGGGGGAAGTGTTTGTGGACTTTTTCTTTTTGTTCAAACGCACGCTCCTTTGGACATCTGTGAACAGCATACCATGTGCCTGATGTTATGCTGTCTGGTCTTTAACATCTGCGAGTGCGGCTTCCAGAGAAGTAAGGTAGTCCTTGTGTTTGTGAATGATCTCCAGAATCACATCACGCTGCGCATTATCGGGCATCTGCTCCAACTGGTAGTTGAACGAAATGCGGAAACGAGTAGTGAGTTCTTCCAACGCCACATACTCGTACCGTACATCCTCCGGGTAAGCATCGCTGTCGTAAACCGATTCAAACTTTCGGAATGGCATGACAGGCGCTTTGCCCGGAACGCGAATCACACCGTCAGCGTCAGGCTTCGGTTCCACCTTCAGCTCCGGGTGTAAAATATCCTGCAAGGTCTGTGCGCGGTCATAGCAGGCAACCTTGGCAAGGCGGTGCATATCCGCCTTGGACACTTTCGTCTGTCCGGACAGGATGCTCTGCTTTAAGCCCGGCATCAGTTCTTCTGCGATCTCCACGCCTCTCATATACTTCGAGGCGCGAATAACGGTGTCCTTACTCACTCTGTTTTCTTCTGCGATTCGGTCGCAGGTTTTGCTGCTGTCGATCAAGTTCGCTTTTAGCGAACTTGATTTTGCATCGGTGCTTTTGCGGTCACCGCCGTGCGCAGCTTTTTCGGATTCGTACTGTTTGCCCATCAGGTAGTACTTCTGCTCCGGGGTCAGATTGCGCCGCCCCAGCTGATTTTTGCAAATCCAAGCGAGGACTTCTTCCCGGCTTTCAAAGGGGAGCGGCATCGTGGAGAAAGAGATTTCGGGATGTTCCTGAACGATTTCATAACGATTGTGACCGTCAACAAGTATATTGTTCCAAACAATCAAAGGAGAGATCAGCTTGCCCTCTTTGAGGATGTTTTCTTCAAGCTGCTTAAATTCATCATCGGTCAGTGGAGGAATCTGGGACTGGAACTCCGGGTCGATTTTCAGATTGATCATACGCACACTCCTTTATCTCTCCTGCTGCGTCTGCTCTTCCTCCCGGAAAAAGGACGCAACATTCTGCTTTGCGGTTTTCAGTTTGAGCAGTTCTTCCTTGGCTTC
>OJRL01000186.1_pt1 | contig 58930 bp, 67 predicted proteins | sample 1599191 | NCBI WGS metagenome assembly OJRL01 (sample SAMN03922537, study PRJEB24848) | human gut metagenome | isolation source: stool sample | host: Homo sapiens | place: Germany | collected 2010-05
GTGGCGCACAGGGCCGCGCCCATGGCGGCGAAGCAGTCGCCGTCCTCGGGAAAGATGGCGTGGTCTCCGTCCAGCTTCAAGGTCTCCACGAACCGCTCCCGTAGCCCCATAAGGAAATGGAGGGGGCCGCCCAGAAAGACGATTTTACCTTTTAGTTCACGCCCCTGGGTGAGGCCGGCCACCGTCTGATCCACCACGGCCTGAAAGATGGAGGCGGCCACATCCTCCTTCCGCCCGCCCTGGTTCAGAATGGGCTGGATGTCGCTTTTGGCGAACACGCCGCAGCGGGAGGCGATGGGATAGATCTTTTCGTGCTTCAGGGAGAGGGCGTCCAGCTCACCCACCGTCACGTTCATCAGGGTAGCCATCTGGTCGATGAAGGCCCCGGTGCCCCCGGCGCAGGAGCCGTTCATCCGCTCCTCCAGTGCGCCGCCGAAGAAAATGATCTTGGCGTCCTCGCCCCCCAGCTCGATGACGGCGTCCGTCTTGGGGATGTATGTATTGACCGCGGCGGCGGTGGCGTAGACCTCCTGCACAAAATCAATGCCGGAGGCATTGGCCACGCCCAGGCCGGCAGAGCCGGTGATGACCATTTTCACCTGTTTGCCCGCCAGCAGACCGGTGATGGAATGGAGGGTCTCGCAGGCCCGTTCCCGGGTCTTGGAATAGTGCCGCTCATAGGAGCGGAACAGCAGCTTGTTCTGTTCATCCAGCACCACCACCTTCACTGTGGTGGAGCCGATGTCGATGCCGATGCGCAGACTCATAGTAACCTGTAACTCCTGACTGTTCGTCCGAAAACGGACTGATCGATATGAATAATTCTCTTAATGGTATGATACTGACGGAGGAGGGGAAAAACAACAATTTTAACGACTTCTTAACGGGAAAAGGGGGAGGAAAAACAGTCTTTTAACGTCGTAAAATTGTGCATTTCACCTCTATGGGATCAAAATACAGAAATATGTAAAAGAAAAGTGAACTGTCGAAATGCATAAAAAACCGCCCGCATACTAAGCGGGCGGAGAGAAAAAAGCGAGTTTACAGGGGGGAGAGGCCGCCTCGGCACAGTGCCGGGAGCCGTCGAACCGCCGCCCTACTCTGGAAAGGCGGTGAGGGAGCGGTTGGAATAGAACTGATAGCTGTTCCCGGTCTGCCGTAAGGTCAGCATGCAATCTCCGTAATCAAGATGGATCAGATCTCCCTGGCGGAACCCTTGCGAAAAGATGGGGAATGTATAATTGGTGTCCCCGTGAAAGTGATAATAGGCATCGTACTCCGGTAGGTAGGTGAACTGTTCCAGTCCGACCTGGCGGGTCTCTTCCAAAGTCAGACCGGTGTGCTCCAATAAAACGGCGTCCATCTCCTGCCTGGTGATCTTAGTGCAGCCACATGGCGGAGCAGTTCCATGATAGCCCCGGTCGATCACCAGCTGGCGCTCTTCCTGACTCATGGGGGTGGACGGCTGAGCGCTTCCGCAATAGAATAATTCAAACAGATCAATGTCCTGGGGCGTGTCATACTGGGAGGTGAGGAACATATTCCGAATGGAGAAATGGAGGTAGGCGTCCCCGCCGTTTCCTGTCCCATTATCAAAGAAGGAGCCGTCGTTGAAGTAGGCCAGCTCTTCAGGAGTGAGGGGGACAGGATTGTTCTGATGCCCCTTTTGCTGTTCCGCCCATCCCACCAGAGCCTGGACCGCATAAGTGTCCAGAACGCCTATGGGTTGGAGAGAATCTCCGGAGAGAACATAGACCAGATTTTCCCCACCGCTCTTCCAGGATAGGCCGCCGGGTTGGTAAAGCAGATATGGGGCCGTCTGGCCGGAGGAGAGGGTCAGGGTGATCTGGTAGGCGTCCCTGGAAAGATCATCCTCGTTCCATCGGCGCCGGGCTTCCTGGGGTGTGGGAGCCCGGGCGCAGAGCAGATCGGCCCGGCCAGCCTCCAGCAGGGAGGGCGCGGTGATGGGCTCTGGATAGGAGACGCTGAATCTGGAGGGAGGGGTTACCTGTATGGCGCTGGCCTGCTGGATCTGGGAACAGAATTGGTCATAGGCAATACCGGAATCAAGAGCCTGTTGTTGGGCATTGGCCAACTCCTTTAGCTGGCTGATTGTGCTGTCGGGCAGAGTGGCCACAGGGACGGTTCCACTGGTCGTAGCATCCAGATAGGGCAGGACATAAAGCAGGCCTGTGGATGCGGGATAGAGATAGAAACGAGTTATGTCTGTCCCTGAGGAGAGTTTCAGACCATAGCAAACCGGGATCATTTCAGAGAACCCGAAGGCGGTTGTCTCTCCGTTTTTGTCATACGCTTCCGCCTGGAGCAGGATCGACCGGGCCTTCTTCAGAGCCTCCTGATCCTCTATGGCGGGGTACCAGGTACTAGAGGTGAATGGCGGTGCGAGGTGGATAGACCAGGAAGCCTCCACGGCTGCTACATACCCTGTGTAGCTGTATGGAGAGGGGCCGCCGCCCCCAAAGGTGAACACCGCCGCCAAGGCCAGGGCCGTACACGCCCCAAAGATGGCTGTGGCTCTCGTTTCCGGCTTCTTTACCAAAAGGGCCACCCGCTGTTGGATGCACTTGCCTCCTCCGGCCATTGTAGTGGAGCAGGACAGCAGGTCGGCGGGCCGCAGGGAACGTTGGGCCACCATGTCCACCAGGGTCCGGCCATAGGGGATGCGCTCCTCCTCGCCCAGCCGCCGGACCGCCCCCTCGTCGCAGGCCAGCTCCCCGTCCGCCTTGGACAGGGAAACTGCCAGCCATACCAGGGGATCATACCAGTGGAGGGCCAGGGCGGTACACCGGAGGGCGGACCAGATGTGGTCCTTGTGGGCGTAGTGGGTCCCCTCGTGGGTCAGTACATGGCGCAGGGCTGTTTCGTTTTCCGCAACCTCCGGAGTGAGGTAGATGGCGGGGTGAAACAGGCCGGACAGGCAGGGGGAGGACAGGCCTTCCATCCGGTAGACGGGAAGGGGACACTGGGGAATGTCCAGGGGACGGCGGGAGCGGCGCAGCCTTGCGGCAAAGCGCAGGTTGTTCCCAACCAGACACAGGAGCATCACCAACGCTCCTGCTCCCCACAGGATAGACAGGATCCGGGGGACAGTGGAGAAAAAGGCGTAATCAGTATAACCGTTCTCCTCCAGGATCGTGCCGCCGTTGTAATAATCAAAGCCGATCCCTCCCAGAGCGGGGAAGCTGCGGCTGGTGACGCCGGCGCTCATGACCGGGTCCTCGCCCTGTTCTTCCCGGATATGCTGGATATAACGCTCCGGCGCATCCATGTGGCCGGTGGGGAAGGCATATACCGGGGTATTCTCCATCTGGGGCGCAAGGTCCACTGCTCCTAAGGAGGAGAGGAAGGGGAGCTGAATGGGGATCAGCAGCCGGATCAGCACCACCAGCCACAGGGCATAGCGGTTTACAGAGGACAGCCGGTCCCGGGTGAGCCACCGCACAGCCAGCACCGCCAGGATCAGCAGAACTGAGGAGATGGCCCAGGGGATCAGAGTGGTCATCAGACTGGGGAGCGCCATCGATCCGGTCATGTGATTTCCTCCTCTGCCTGACGTAAAATTTCATAGAGCTGATCGAGATCCTCCCGGCTCAGGGCTTCGTCCCGGACCAGGGAGGAGACCATCAATCCCACACTGCCTTGGTACACCCGGTCCAGGAAGGACCGGGTCTCCTGCCGGGCGGCGCTCTGCCGCTCCACCGCCGGAGTGTAATGCCTGGTGCGGCCCTCCACCTGACAGTGGAGCAGGCCCTTGCCCTCCATCCGCCGCAGGGTGGTGATGGTGGTGCTTTTGGCCCAGCCCACTTTCTCGTGGAGGGCGGACACCAGCTCCATCACCGTCATGGGGGAGCGCTCCCACAGGCTGTCCAGCACATACCACTCGCTGTTGGTCAGGGTCAGCGGTTCCATATCGTTCACCTCACAGACTGTTGGTTTATTTTGTAGACTGATTGTAACACGGAAGGTCTACAATGTCAACCACAGGAGGGGAGGACCACGCTCTGCCGATTCTTGATATACATTGCTTGAACGATAAAAATGTGGTACAGTAAAGCCAAACAATAAATTGTAATTTGGAGCGAAAATATGGACTATGTAATACGAGAGATGAGAAACGAAGAATTTGGCCTGTTGGGTGATTTTTTGTACGAGGCAATCTATATTCCAGACGGAATTGAACCACCGCCGAAATCAGTGATAGAATGTCCGGAGTTACAAGAATATATCGTTGGATTTGGAAATCGAAAACACGATAAAGCCTTGGTGGCAGAAATCCAAGGAAATATAGTCGGAGCTATTTGGGCAAGGGTTATGAATGATTATGGACACATTGATCATGATACGCCATCTCTTGCTATGTCTGTCTGCCCCCAGTACAGAAGATCAGGCATTGGAACTTCATTGTTGAAACGACTGATACAAGTAGAAAAATTGGCTGGATATTCAAAAATATCTTTATCCGTTCAGAAAAGTAATGATGCAGTGAGGATGTATGAGAAAGTGGGATTCACTGTTGCTGCTGAAAATAGTGAAGAATATATTATGATCTTAAATTTATCATGAAAGAGGAACAGGCTGCTGAGCGACCTGCGTAAAGGAGCACCGCCCTTCGTCAAAGCGGCGGAGGGAGGTGTTGATTGACTGGTTCCGTCCAAAGGATGATCGAGAAGGAGGCGTCCCAGCCGGGACGCCTCCTTTGGATGATTGACAGCTTGTGGTTATGCGGCGGGAATGGTGAGGACCTGGCCGATCTGGATCTGGTTGGGGTTCTGGAGCAGGTCCTGGTTGGCCTTGTAAATGACCTCCCACTTGGTGCCGGTGCCCAGGTGCTTCTGGGCGATGGACCACAGGGAATCGCCGGCCTTCACGGTGTAAGAGCCGGCGGGCTGCTGAGGCTCGGCGGGCTTTTCGGGCTCCACAGGCTGCTCAGGCTCGGTGGGCTGCTCGGGGGTTTCAGGTTCCACGGGCTGCTCGGCGGCGTTGCTCACCAGAGTGGTCCGGGGGTCGTTGCCCTCATAGCGGTAGATGGGGAAGTTCTTGGTGGTCTCATCATAGGAGACCACGCCGTACTGCACCAGAGTGCCGTCATAGCCGTTGGAGTCGTTGACGTCGGGCTCCATGATCATGGCGATGACGTTGCCGGAGACCTGATCCATGGGGATGACGTACGCGCCCTTTTCAAAGGTGACCTTGGCGGCGTCCCGCAGATCGGCGGTGAAGCCGGCCTTCTTCTCGTTGTAGGTGTACTCGCCCACATAGTAGTACTGCTTCAGTTCGGCGGTGGAGCCGGGCTCCAGCTCATAGTACTCCGCACCCTGATTCTGGAGGATGTACAGGATCTTCTCCGCGTTGGGGATGTCCTTGGGGATGACGTAAGCGGTGGGACGGATGCGGCTGCGCACCACGGTGTCGTTCATGGACAGGGTGGCGGAAGAGGTTTTGGCGTCGCTGCCATCCATGTTGTACTGATAGCGGGTCAGGGTGGTGGGGGACTGGGTCTTGCCGGAGGCGACCTGCTGGAGGATCACGGTGTCCTCAGCGTCAAAGACCTTGCCGTCCTCGGCGACCTGGGCGCGGGCGTCGGCCACAGCCTTGTTGATGGCGTCGTCGTTGGCCACGGCGTAATCAATGATGGAGTGGGCGGCGTTCTGCTGGGAGTAGACCCGGCGGGCGAAGTTGGTGGAGCCGGCGCCGATGCCGCGGGTCTCCACCAGGATGGAGATGGAGTTGTACAGGCCGTAATAGGCGCGGCCGATGGGGTTATTTACGGTGGTGCCGTAGTGGTAGACCCGCAGGCCGGAGTCAGTGGCGTTCTTGTGCAGGCCGTCCACGGCCTCCTCGGCCAGCTGGTTGACCAGAGGATCGTTGTTCAGGCTGCTGGCGGGGGTGGACTGCATATCGTCGGCGTTCTTCATATAGCCGTCCTCAGTGACGCCGTAGAAGGTGAACTCATGGCCGTCCATGACCACCTCTGGCATGAAGTACTGGTAAGCGGTGTGCAGGTAGGCCAGCTCCGGGGCCTTGAGGGCCATGTGGTCCCGGTTCATGTCGAAGCCCTGATAGGTGGAACGGGTGAACAGATAGGAGCCGTCGGGATTGATGCGGGGAATGACGATCACATTGACGTCGTCCAGCACCTCCTCGCCGTAGCTGCCGCACAGGTCGGAGACCATGACCAGCGCACCTTCGCCGGCGGCGGGCTCGTTGGGATGGATCTGGGACTGGATCCAGACGGTGAGCTTGCCGTTATCGCTGACCAGCTCGCCGGCCTCCTCCAGAGATTTGGCGGAGGACAGGTCGGTCTCGGTGAATACGGCGATGGGCATATCGTACTGATAGGCGGGGGTCTTGCCCAGGCTGTACAGGTACATATCCTCTTCCGCCTGGTCCTTCGCCGTCAGATAGCTCATCATCTCATCCTGGGTGGTGAACTGATGGTCGGCCCGGTCCTTGGTGAAGAAGGGGGTGTCATATTCCTTGAAATTCTTCAGCGTGTCGGTGGAGAAGTACTCGTCCAGCACCTCGTCCGACCAGAGGATCAGCAGGGAGTCCCGGGCGCCCTGGTCATAGTTCTCAGGCACGTTTGCCAGGTTGGGAGAGGTGGGCTCATAGCCTGTATAGGCCATCTTCCCCGTCTCCACCTCCAGCTTCAGAGAGCCGGCGTCCAGGTCCTTCTGCGTTACGTTGAAGATCTTGCAAACATTGTAGTAGCCATCGCCCCGGACCCAGTAGCTGTATGTGCCGGGCTCGCTGACCAGATAGTCGCCCTCTGCGTTCTTTTTCACCTCGGGCAGGGCCTTGACGGCGTCCTCGCCGCTGTCGGCGGGAACACCTTCATGTACGGTGATGGTGACGTCCTCGGCCTTGACGTCTGAGGGATACTGGAATTCCAATTCTGCGCCGCCTGCAGCCAGGGAGGGGATGATCATCATGCCGGCTACGAGCGCTCCGGACAGCAGCAGGCTGGTCCATTGGTGGGTTCGGGTCGCTTTCATGTTAACACTCCTTTTCTTTTCAAGCTGAGAACAGGGCCGATGAGGAGCGGGAGTGGACGCCTGACACAACATTTTTTCTCCTTTCCGGTGGTCCAAAGCCTCGCTCCAAATGGTTGATCGTATTATATCACAGAGTGCTTTCTCTTTCAATATGCACATATTAATTTATATGAAAAGAATAAAAAATGACGAAATATACAAAAAATAAAAACGGCGGCCTGCGGGGAAAAACAAAATCCCGCCCAGTATCTCCGATACCGGGCGGGTGGGCCGACAGGGCCGGCGGGATTTGTTTTGCGGCTGGCGGGGGCTTAGAACAGCAGCTCCCGTGAGATCTCGGACAGGCTGTGAACGCCGCACATGGCCATGGTGTCCTCCAGCTCGCCCTTCAGTTTCTGGGTGAGCAGCCGGACGCCCTCCGCCCCACCGCCGTAGACTGCGGTGACGTATGGGCGGGCCAGCAGCACGCCATCGGCCCCCAGGGCCAGGGCCTTGCACACATCCACACCAGTGCGGATGCCGCCGTCCACCAGAATGGTCATCTGCCCCTTCACCGCGTCGGCGATGGCGGGCAGGACCTGGGCGGTGGCGGGGACGCCGTCCTGGACGCGGCCGCCGTGGTTGGAGACGATGATGCCGGAGGCGCCGGCCTCCAGGGCCTTCCGGGCCCCCGCAGCGGTCATGATGCCTTTGATGAGGAAGGGGAGCTTGACATACTCGATGATCTCCCGCAGCTCCTGCACCGTCTTGGAGCCGGCGGGAGGTGTCAGCCCCTTGAGGAAGGGCAGGCCGGCGGCGTCGATGTCCATGGCGAACACCTTGGCCCCGGAGGCCTTGGCGCTGTCCAGCTTGGCGTACAGGGTATCCCGGTCCCAGGGCTTCACCGTGGGGATGCCCCGGCCCCCGGCGGCGCCGATGGCGGCAGCGGCGGCGGTGAACACATCCGGGTTGGTGCCGTCGCCAGTGAAGGCGGCAATGCCTGCATCCGCACAGGCGGGGACCAGGATGTTGTTGTACTCCATGTCGTTGAACTTGTCCCCATAGTGGAGGTTCACCGCGCCCACAGGGCCGGCAAAGACGGGGAGCTGATAAGTCTCGCCAAAGAAAGAGAAGCGGGTGTCCACCGGTTTGTTCTCGCAGATGGTGTCCATGTTGAGGCAGAGAGACTGCCATGCCTCGTAGTTGCGGACGGCCACGGTGCCGGTGCCCTTGGAGCCCGGACCGGGCATCGTGCTGCCGCAGGCCCGGCCATTGCATACCGGGCAGGCTTTACAGTAGGGACCGCTGCAGGTGCGGGCGGCCGCCAGTACGTCTTGATAGGTCACAAAAACCCCTCCTTATACAATTCTTTTGTATTTTAGCCGTTCGGCGTTCCTCCGTCAAGTGGGCCGGAGGGCGGCAGACGGTCTTCCAGCCAGTCCAGCAGATCGGCCCACACCTCCCGGCGGTTCTGCTCATGGAAGAGTTCATGCCGGGCCCCGGGATAGAGGTGGAGGGAGAGGTCCCGGCAGCCGGCGTCCTGAAACATTCGGACCACCTGTTCCACGCCGCGGCCCATGCCGCCCACCGGGTCCTCCTGGCCGGAGAGAAAGCAGACCGGGACGGAGGGATCCATCCGGGCCAGCTGGTCCCGCCGGGCGATGAGCTGGAGGCCGCCCATCATGTCCCGGAACAGGGAGACGGTGGGGCGGGACTGGCAGAGGGGGTCGGCGAGAAAGGCGTCCACCTCCGCCGGGTCCCGGGAGAGCCAGTCGGAGGGGGTGCGGCTGGGGCGGAAGCGCCGGTTGTACGCGCCAAGGGACAGGGTGTGTACCAGCGGACTGACCCCACGGGGACCCAGGCGGCGGCACTCCAGGGCTGAGATGCGTTTGCCCAGCGCCACCAAAGGTGCGGGCTCCTGTCCGGTGCCCATCAGCACAGCGCCGGACACCGTGCCCGGCCACAGGATCAGATAGGTCCGGGTGAGAAAGGAGCCCATAGAGTGCCCCAGGAGAAAATAAGGGAGATTCGGATGGCGCGCCCCCTCCAGCTTTCGCAGGGCACGGACGTCCCGGGCCGCCAGGGTCCAGCCGTTCTCCGGGGCGAAAAAGCCATGGGATCCGTCGGTCACCGTCCGTCCGTGGCCCAGGTGGTCCTCGCCGCACACCAAAAAGCCGTGTTCCGCCAAAAAGCGGGCGGTCTCGTCATAGCGGCCGATGTGTTCCGAGATCCCGTGGACCAGATGAACGATCCCCCGGGGCGGCCCCTCCGGGGCCCACTCCAGAGCGTGGATGGAGCAGCCGTCCCGGGCGGAGGGATAGTGGAAGTGTGTGGTACGGATCATGGAAGCAGCCCCTTTCCGGCGCGGGCTCCGTCCGGTGGAGGGCGCACCTGCCTTCACTTTACCACAGGAGGCGGCCCGCGACCAGGGGGATTTTTACAGAAGCTCTTCCAGAAGGACCCGGATCTGGGCGGCGTGGGACTGGGCCTCGTCCTGGATGTCCTCCAGCAGTCGGCTGAGACAGGGGTCATCCGAAACTGTCCGGGCCAGCACGGCGGCCTGGGCGGCGCACTGCTGGGCCTGCTGAAACAGGGTGCGCAAGGCGGAGGACAGCGGTCCAGAGGGGGCGGCCCCCTGCCCCTTGGGAGCATAGCGCCGGCCGGTGATGAGAAAATAGGCGGCGGACAGGCGGCGGAGCTGCCGCTGCTGGTCGGCGGCGAGGGAGGCCAGCAGGCGGGAGGCCCGGCCTCCGCCCCGCCGGGCCAGCTGGCGGACCGACCCCAGAGCGGCGTGGAGCTGGTCCATGAGCGCCTCCAGCTGGGGGACATACCGGGCGGAGCCCTCCCCGAGACAGGAGGGCGCGGGGGCGGTCTGCGCCGGGGAACGGAGCGCAGGGAGCGCGGGCTGGATGGGACTGAGGGCCTGGTCGGGCATGACCCGGCTCCAGACCCGGGCAAAGACCTCGGGGTCAAAGGGGCGCAGCGAAAGGCCGCGTTCCGACAGCTGCTGATCCATGTAACGGTACCTCCCAAATCAGTGTCATTCCCTCTATCCTATGACAGAAGCGGAAAAAGGGGACTGCTTGAAAAAAGAAGGACCAGGCCTGGCGGCCTGGTTCTTCATTCGAGGACAAGAGACAGGAAAGGTTCAGCCGGGCGAGATCAGAGAATATCGATGTGCTCCCCGTTGAGTGCCTTGTTCATGCTGCGCACAGCGCAGAACTTGCCGCACATGGAGCAGGAGTCGTCGTGCTCCGGGGCGCGGTCGGCCCGGATGGATCTGGCGGTCTCCGGGTCCAGGGCGCAGGCCCACTGCCCCTCCCAGTCCAGGGCCCGGCGGGCGTCCCCCATTTTGTCATCGATCTCCCGGGCGCCCCGGACGCCCTTGGCGATGTCGGCGGCGTGGGCGGCGATCTTGCTGGCCATGATGCCCTGCTTCACGTCGTCCAGGTTGGGGAGGGCCAGGTGCTCGGCGGGGGTGACATAGCACAGGAAGGCGGCCCCGTGCATGGCGGCCACTGCCCCGCCGATGGCGGCGGTGATGTGGTCATAGCCGGGGGCGATGTCGGTGACCAGAGGCCCAAGCACATAGAAGGGGGCTCCCATGCAGAGGGTCTGCTGGACCTTCATGTTGGCGGCGATCTGGTCCAGGGGCACATGGCCGGGGCCCTCCACCATGACCTGCACGTCCTTCTCCCAGGCCCGGCGGGTCAGCTCGCCCAGCCGGACCAGCTCCTCGATCTGGCACACGTCGGTGGCGTCGGCCAGACAGCCGGGGCGGCAGGCGTCCCCCAGAGAGATGGTCACGTCGTACTCCCGGCAGATGTCCAGGATCTCGTCATAATATTCGTAGAAGGGGTTCTCCTCCCCGGTCATGCACATCCAGGCGAACACCAGGGAGCCGCCCCGGGAGACAATGTTCATTTTCCGCTTATGCTTCCGGATCTGGTCGATGGTCTTTCGGGTGATGCCGCAGTGGAGGGTGACGAAGTCCACGCCGTCCTGGGCGTGGAGGCGGATCACATCGATAAAGTCCCGGGCGGAGAGGGTATCCAGGTCCCGCTGATAGTGGATGACGCTGTCATAGACGGGGACGGTGCCGATCATGGCGGGGCACTCGGCGGTGAGCTTACGGCGGAAGGGCTGGGTGTTGCCGTGGCTGGACAGGTCCATGATGGCCTCCGCCCCCATGGACACCGCGGAGCGGACCTTCTCCATCTCCACATCATAGTCCTTGCAGTCCCGGGAGACCCCCAGGTTCACATTGATCTTGGTGCGGAGCATGGAGCCGATCCCCTGGGCGTCCAGGCAGGAGTGCAGGCGGTTGGCGGGGATGGCCACCTTGCCCTCTGCCACCAGTGGCATGAGCTCCTCAGGGCGCATCTGCTCCTTCCGGGCGACGGTCTCCAGCTCGGGGGTGAGGATGCCGCGGCGGGCGGCGTCCATCTGTGTGGTGTAGTTTCGTTCCATGTGGCAGTCTCCTTTTTGTTTTTTCACAGGGATTCAGCGCTCTGTCAGAGGATAGGCGTGGTTCAGGGGACCGGAGCCGGCGCCCAGATCCAGCATGGCGCGCAGAGCGCCGGAGAGGTAGTCCTTGGCCCGGGCCACGGCCTCCTCCAGGGGGAGGCCCAGGGCCAGGTTGGCGGCGATGGCGGAGGAGAGGGTGCAGCCGGTGCCGTGGGTGTTGGGGTTGTCGATCCGCTCGCCCCGGAACCAGCGCAGCCGGCCCCGGTCATAGAGCACATCGTCGGCGTCCCGGATGGCGTGCCCCCCCTTGCACAGCACGGCGCAGCCGCAGGCGTCGCCGATGACCCGGGCAGCCTCCTCCATGCCCCGCCCGTCCCGGATACTGAGACCGGAGAGGACCTCCGCCTCCGGGATGTTGGGGGTGATGAGGGTGGCCAGGGGGAGCAGCTGCTCCCGCAGCGCCTCCAGCGCCTCCTCTTCCAGCAGGCGGGAGCCGCTGGTGGACACCATCACCGGGTCCACCACCAGGTTTTGAACCTGGTAGTGGGTCAGACGGTTCGCAATGACCCGGATGAGGGGGGCGGAGGCCACCATCCCCGTTTTGACGGCGTCCGGGACGATGTCGGAAAAAACGCAGTCCAGCTGGAGGGCGAGAAACTCCGGGGAGCATTCCAGCACCCCCCTGACGCCGGTGGTGTTCTGTGCGGTAAGGGCGGTGACGGCGCTCATGGCGTACACCCCGTGCATGGTCATGGTCTTGAGGTCGGCCTGGATGCCGGCGCCGCCGCTGGGGTCGCTGCCGGCAATGGACAGAGCTGTTTTCATGGCTGGCTCCTCTCTGCGCCGGGGGCGCGGTCCTGGAAGGACTGAATATAGGCCCGGACGTCGGGACAGGTCATGGGGCCGCTCATCACGCAGGCCCCGGCGGCCCCGGCCTGAAGCACGGCGGGGAACAGCTCCGGAGAGATCCCGCCGATGGCATATACCGGAAGGGGGACGGCCCGGCAGACCTGCCGGAGCAGCTCCACGCCCCGGGGCGGGACGCCCGGCTTGCAGCCGGTGGGGAAGATGTGGCCCAGGGTGAGGTAGGTGCAGCCCAGAGCCTGAGCCTCCTGGGCCTCCTCCAGAGAGTGGCAGGAGGCCCCGAGGAGGGAAAAACGGGCCCGGACTTCCCTGTCCAGGCCGCGGAGGGCGGGCATGGGCAGGTGGAGGGCGTCCGCCCCCAGGGCCAGGGCGGCCTTCGGATGGCCGTGGAGGATACAGGGGATGCCGGCCCGACGGCACAGGGCCAGGACCGGACGGGCCAGGGAGGCGTATTCCTTCGGAGACAGGTCCTTCTCCCGGAGGAGGATGGCCCCGGCTCCGGACCGGGCGATGTCCTCCAGGCGGGGGAGAAAGGGGGAGGGGCACAGGGCACGGCTGGTGACACAGATCAGCTTAGACATAGAGGTAGTCGTTGAGGACGGGCTGGAGCCCCTCGGACTCCATATCCCGGTACATCTGGTCAAAGCTGCGGCTGTCGTCGATCTCGAACTGCTCGTCCCCCTGGGCCCCGTCCCCCTCCTTCCCGGTATATTTGCGCTCGTGGTCCCCGATGCCGGTGGAGACGCCCGCGGATACCTTGGTGGCGGCGATCCGAACGATGCCGTTGCGGAAGCGCTCGCTCTCCCGGGAGGAGACGGTGATCCCGGCGAAGGGGAGGAAGATGCGGTAGGCGCACAGCACCTGGCACAGCTGGCGCTCCCCCACGTCCAGAGGGGAGATCTTGTCGTTGTTGACGATGGGGCGCAGGCGGGGGCAGGACAGGGACATCTCGGCGTGGGGGTATTTGCGCTGGAGGTAGTAGAGGTGCAGGGCACTGGCCAGGGCGTCCTTCCGAAAGTCGGACAGCCCCAGCAGGGCGGAGAAGGCCACCCCCCGCATCCCGCCCCGGAGGGCGCGCTCCTGGGCGTCGAAGCGGTAGGGCCACACCCGCTTGTGGCCCATCAGGTGCAGGGTCTCGTACTTGTCGGCGTCATAGGTCTCCTGAAAAACGGTGACGTAGTCGGCCCCGCACTGGTGGAGATAGCGGTACTCGTCGGTGTTGACGGGGTAGATCTCCAGCCCCACCATGCGGAAGTATTTTCGGGCCAGCTTGCAGGCCTCGCCGATATATTCCACATCGCTCTGGGCGCGGCTCTCTCCGGTGAGGATCAGGATCTCCTCCATGCCGCTGTCCGCAATGACCTGCATCTCGTGCTCGATCTGCGCCATGTCCAGCTTCATCCGCTGGATATGGTTGTAGCAGTTGAAGCCGCAGTAGACACAGTAGTTTTCGCAGTAATTGGCGATGTACAGGGGGGTGAAGAGATAGACGGTGTTGCCGAAGTGGCGGCTGGTCTCCAGCCGCGCCCGGGCGGCCATCTCCTCCAGGAAGGGCTCAGCCGCGGGGGAGAGGAGGGCCTTAAAATCCTCCACGGAGCAGGTCTCGTGGTCCAGGGCGGCCCGCACATCCCGGGCGGTATAGCGGGCGGGGTCATAGGACTCCATCTGTCCGATCACCTTGTCCCGGACGTCGGAGTGGAGCTGTTCCATGCCGGGCAGATACTCCATGTGGCTCTTCCGGGAGGAGGGATCGGTCTCCAGCTGGTGCTTTCGGGCCAGGGCCTGGGGAGAGAGAAATTCAGAGTCCACCAAAAAACGGTTTTCCATGCTGTCCCGCCCCCTTAGTCCCGGAGAAAGCCGGTGAGGGGATCGGAGGGGGCGGCCCCGCGGCTGAGCACCCGGCCGGGGCCGGACAGATAGGCCTTCCGGCCCGCCTCGATGGCCTGGCGGAAGGCGGCGGCCATGAGGGGCAGGTCCCCGGCGGTAGCCAGGGCGGTGTTGGCCATGATGGCCGCCGCGCCCATTTCCATAGCCTCGCAGGCCTGGGAGGGACGGCCGATGCCCGCGTCCACAATGATGGGCAGATCGATCTCATCAATGAGGATCTGGATGAAATCCCGGGTGGCCAGCCCCTTGTTGGAACCGATGGGGGAGGCCAGGGGCATCACCGCCGCGGCGCCGGCGTCGGCCAGGGCACGGGCGGCGTAGAGGTCGGGGTACATATAGGGCAGGACCACAAAGCCCTCCCGGGCCAGCAGCTCCGTGGCCCGGACGGTCTCGTTGTTGTCCGGCAGGAGATACTTGCTGTCACGCATGATCTCTACCTTGACAAAGTCACCGCAGCCCAGCTCCCGGGCCAAGCGAGCGATGCGGACGGCCTCCTCCGCATTCCGTGCGCCGGAGGTGTTGGGCAGAAGGGTCACCCCCTTGGGGATATAGTCCAGGATGTTCTCCTGCTCCCCGGTGTTGGCCCGGCGGACCGCCAGGGTGATGAGCTCCGCCCCTGCGTCCCGGACGGCGGCCTCGATGAGCTTCAGGGAATACTTCCCGGAGCCCAGGATAAAGCGGGAGTGGAACTCCCGTCCGCCAAGCATCAGTGTATCGTTCATGGTGCGTCCTTCTTTCTGTTTGGTTCTGGATTTGGTTCCTGATCAGATGTCCGGCTCCCCCGCCAGGATGCGGAGAACGGCGTGGGCCTGGTGGGCGGCGCAGAGCATCACCCGGGAGGGCAGGAGCCCGCCGCCGGGGGTGAGCTGGCTGGTCCCGTCGCCGCACAGGTAGAAATGGGAGGTGATCCGGCGGGTGCGGATCTCGTTGGCCGGGCCCAGGCCCGCCATGCCGGAGGCGGCCACTACATATTTGTCGGGGAAGCGCTCCAGCACGGCGTTGACCAGAAGGGCCTTGTCCTCCGGGACGTCGAAGGCCTCGCAGACGATTTGGCTGTCCGCCAGGAGGGCGTCCAGGTTGCCGTCGGTTACCCGGGCGGTGTGGATGGTCACGGTGACGTCGGGGGCGGCGGCGGCCAGAATGTCCCGCAGGGCCTCTGTTTTGGGTTGGCCCAGCTGGGTTGCGAAGTACTGCTGCCGGTGGAGGTTGGACAGCTCTACCCGGTCAAAGTCGATGAGATGGAGCCAGCCAACCCCGGCCCGTGCCAGGCAGAGGGCCAGGTTGGAGCCCAGTCCGCCCAGTCCGCATACGGCCACGGAGGCGGCGGAGAAGCGCCCTTGCAGCGCCGGTCCGTGCCGGGCCTCCCGGGCCAGCCGGAGATCCTCCCGGGAGGGGGATGCGTGCAAATTAACCACCCCCCACAAAGCGGACGATCTCCAGAACGTCCCCATCCTCCAGAACGGTCTCTCCGTACCGGGCCCGGGGGACGATGTCCCCGTTGCGCTCCACCGCCAGGCGGGCGGCGTCCCATCCGGCCTGGGCCAGATACTGGGCCACGGTCTGCCCGGCCAGGTCGGCTGCGGTTCCATTGATCTTTACCATAGTGGATCCCTCCTGAATATCAAACGCCGCAGGGGCTCCTGACTGGAGTTCCCCCGCGGCGCGGACTGTGATTCCTACGTTGGCATTATCCAAATCAGGTCAAAGGGTCGAAGCTTTCAGCTCCCTCTCAGCCTGTCCGGGCCAACAGCCCACAAGCTCCCCTGCTATGAAATTGTGAAAAAACGGAGACGCCTGGGATCGGTGTCTCCGTGACAGAGTGCAGTGCAGATCCCTACGGCGGCATTACCCGCATCAGGTGCTGGGCGGACCGGACTGCCTGGAAGGGCATCGCGGACACACCCGCCGGGTCGAAGTTGGATGACTTCCTCTCAGCCTGCCGATACAAGCTCCCCAGTGCTTTATGAAGTTGGGCTTATTATACAGCGTCCCGGCCGTTTGCGCAAGGGGGAAAAGAAAATTTTATACCGCCCTGTGGAACTGGAATTTTTTTAGGAAAATGGAGGAATCTTTTGGGGTTTTTGGTTGACTTTTCTGCCGGAAAACGCTATATTAAACAGCGGACTGGTTGTCTCGCACGACCGGTTCTTCCACACAAAAGGCGCCCGGTTCTCCCACCGGGCGCTTTTTTATGTCCGCGTTCGCCGGCGAAGCGCCGGGCTCCAGCTCACCGCTTCCCGTGCTGCCGGGCCGCGTAGAGGGTGTTTTCCATCAGCATTGCCCGGGTCATGGGGCCCACGCCGCCGGGCACTGGGGTGATATAGGAGGCGCGCTCCGCCGCCTCGTCATAGACCACGTCGCCGCACAGTTTTCCAGCCTCGCTGCGGTTCATGGCCACGTCCACTACCACAGCCCCCTCCTTCACCATGTCGCCGGAGATCAGGCCCGCCCGCCCGGCGGCGGCCACCAGGATGTCCGCCTTGAGGCACTCCTCTTTCAAATTCCGCGTCTTGGTGTGGCACACGGTTACAGTGGCGTTTTCCCGCAGCATCAGCATGGCCTGGGGCTTTCCCACGATATTGGAGCGGCCCACGATGACGCAGTGCTTCCCCGCCGGGTCGATCCCGTACTCCTTCAGCATCCGCATGACGCCCGCCGGGGTGCAGGGCTGGAAGCCAGCCTCCCCGATCATCAGCTGCCCCACGTTGAAGGGGTGGAAGCAGTCCACATCCTTGTCCGGCCGGATGGCCAGCAGAACGGCCTTCTCGTCCAGGTGTCTGGGCAGGGGCAGCTGGACCAGGATCCCGTCGATGTCCTCCCGCCCATTCAGGGCCTCCACCAGCTCCAGCAGTTCCTGCTGGCTGGTCTCTGCCGGGAGGGCATATTCCTCGCTGTAAATGCCGCACTCACCGCAGTCCCGTTTTTTTCCATTGACATAGACCCGGGAGGCGGGATCGTCGCCCACCAGCACCACGGCCAGACCGGGCTTGCGCCCCATTTGGGCCGTCTGCTGCCGGACCTCCTCCTTGACCTTGGCTGCCAGAGCCTTTCCGTCCATGATCGTTGCCGCCATCGTTACTCCTCCTCCGTCTCTGTTTTTTGATCGTCCTTCTGTCTCCGGAGCTGGTTCACATACAGCTGTGCCGGGGCGTGGGGGCGGGAGCGCTGGTACAGCAGGAGCGCGCCCGCCGCCAGGAAGCACACCACCGCCACCATCTGGGACACCCGGATGGGCATTCCGAACAGCTCCAGCCCAAAGAAATACAGGCTGTCGGTCCGCAGGCCCTCGATCCAGGCGCGGCCCAGACCGTACCAGCACAGATAGAACAGAAAGCACTCCCCGTCGTATTTTCTCCACCGCTTTCCGATCTGATAGACCAGGAACAGTCCCGCCAGGTTCCACATGGATTCATAGAAGAATGTGGGATGTACCCCCAGTGCTCCGCTGAGGACGGCCTCATACCCGGCCTGATCCACATAGCCGGACTGGAGCAGGTACTCGGCGATGGAAGTTCCGCACATCCGCCAGGGCAGCGTGGTGGTACTGCCAAAGGCTTCCACATTCATAAAATTGCCCCACCGGCCGATGAGCTGGCCGATGAACAGGCCGTGCACTCCCAGGTCGGCGAAGGCCAGGAAGCTGACCTTACGGACCTTGCAGAAGATCAGCAGCACGATGACCGAGGAGATAATGGCCCCGTAGATGGCAAGTCCGCCGTCACTGTACCGCAGAATGGCCCCCCAGTCCAGCGAGCCGTCGCCGCGCCGGTACAGGTCCAGGTTGAAGATCACATAGTAGGCCCGGACCGCGACCAGGGCCGCCGGGACGGCAAAAAACATCATGTCCAGAATGTGGTCGGGCACGATGCCAAACCGGGGCGCCCACCGGGAGCAGAGGTACACCGCCAGCAACATCCCGGAGGCGATGATGATGCCATACCAGAAGATCGGCCGTCCAAACAGGTGGAAGGCCACCCGGTTCAGGGAGAACTCCAGCCCCAGGCCGGGAAAAGTGACTATATTGATCATGCCGACGCCTCCTCTCCGGGCCGGACGACCGAGAGAGCCAGTCGCTCCGGGACTACCCAGTGGGCGATCAGGGCCTCCACGTCCTCCCGGGTGATCTGGCGGAACATCTCCGGGAAACGGAGCAGATCACTGCCGGCGAAGAAGCTCTGGGCTTGTCCGATGCACAGGGTCTCAAAGGAGTTGAGGCTGCGTACCCGGCTGCCGTAGACACCCTTCTTGATCCGCTCCCACAGGGCGGGATCCACACCCTCCCGGGCGATGCGGGCGGCCTCTGCCGCCACCGCGTCCCGGACGGCCTCCGGGTCCCGGGATTCTCCGCCGGCTACTAAAAATGCCGCGCCGGGGACACTGTCATAGCCATAGCTGAAGCTCCGGTTCACCAGCCCCTCCCGGTACAGCCGGGCGTACAGAGGAGTTGAGGTGCCCAGCAGGACCTCGCAGGCCAGATCGCCCAGCAGTTCCTGCCGCAGTCCGGCCTCTCCCCGCACCGGGGCGTCTCCCTTGCAGCCAAGCTGGAAGATGGGGCAGGACACTGCCATATGCTCCTCCACCAGGCCCCGGGCCACCCTGGAGGGCTCCTCCGGACCGTAGTCCTTTTCCGCAATGGGGCCGGCCTGGGTGGGGAGTACTTCCCGGGCTAGGCGGCACACCGCCTGGGGATCCAGATCCCCCGCCGCGCACAGCACCATGTTGGCCGGGTCATAGAACGCCTTGTGGCAGGCGTACAGAGTCTCCTCCGTGATGTGGGAGATGGATTCCACCGTGCCGGCCACGCTGGTGCGGATGGGGTGATGCTCATACAGGGCGCCCAGCAGGTTGACGAACACCGTCCAGTTGGGGTCGTCCTCGATCATGCCGATCTCCTGGCCGATGATCCCCCGCTCCTTCTCCACGCTCTCCCGGGTGAAATAGGGGACGGAGACGAAGGAGAGCAGGGTCCGCAGATTTTCCTCGAAATGCTCGGTGGACTCAAAATAGTAGCCGGTGATGGCGTTGCTGGTGAAGGCGTTGGGAGAGGCTCCGTTGGCTGTCAGCTGCTGAAGGGCGTTGCCCTCCCGGGTGTCGAACATCTTGTGCTCCAAATAGTGGGCCACTCCGGCAGGCGTGTCGTGCCAGGTCCCATCCAGCTGGAAGCGCAGGTCCATCCCGCCGTAATTGGTGGCAAAGAAGGCGTACTTCTTTTGAAATTCCGGTTTGGGAAAGACAAACACATTCAGCCCGTTGTCCAGGACCTGGTGGAACATCGTCTCCCCGATCCGCTCAAATCTGATCTGCTCCATGGCCTCAGTCCTCCTGTCCCTTCAGAAAATACACGGTGTCCAGCTCCAGCCTCTGGGCGGCGGCGGCCACCTGCTCCCGGGTGATGGAGGCGAAGCGCTCCGCCAGCTCCTCCACGCCGGTGTCCAGGCCGGCGGCCGCCTGGCCCAGCCAGAACTCCTCCAGCCGCCCCTGGTCGTCCAGGGTGGACAGGTGGCCGCTGATCAGGGCCCGGCGGGCCCCCTCCAGCTCCCAGTCCTCGATCTCACCCCGGCGGATGGCCTCCAGCTGGGCCAGGATCTCATCCCTGGCCTGCTGGTACTTGTCAAATTCGATGCCGGAGGACACCAGCACCAGCCCCTTCATCTTCTCCAGCATGGAACTGGCGTAATAGCAGAGGGACAGCTTTTCCCGTACATTCAAAAACAGTTTGGACAGGGGCGTCCCGCCGAAGATGGCGTTGCACATCACCAGGGCAGGATACTCCTCCTCCCAGCAGGTGAGGCCGCCGGTGCGGAAGCCCAGGGCCAGCTTGCCCTGGGACACATCCATGTGCTCCTCCACCAGCTGGGGCTCCGGACCGGCGTGGAGGCGCACCTCGCACTCGGGATCCAGGCGCTCCCCGTCCCGGGGCAGTCCGGACAGGGCTGCGGTCAGTGCACGGGCGGCCCGCTCCGGCTGTGCGGAGCCGCAGTAGTACACCTCGATCTCCGCCGTGCGGAGCAGCTGCTGATACCGGGACCACAGGCCTTCCGGAGTGATGGCGGCGGCGTGGGCCTCATCCCCCAGCTTGTCCACGCCGAAGGCCTCCTCGCGGCACATCAGCTGGCACAGCCGGGCGCTGGCATAGCGGCGCTTGTCGTTTACCTGGGCGCGGATCCGGTCGATCAGATTGCTCTGCTCCTGCCGGACATAGTCGGGCAGGAAGCCCTCCCCCACGGTCCGGGGGGAGAGGAGCAGCTCGCCCAGCAGGGCGGCGGCGGGCTCCAGGATGGATTCTCCCTCCAGGGCATAGGCGTCGTCCAGAAAGCTGGCCACAAAGCCGATACACTGGGTCTCACCCTTCTTGCGGACCACCGGCTCGATGGCCCCGCCATACAGCTCGTCCAGGGCGGCGGAGAGGGCCTCCAGATCCGGATGGGCGGCAGTGCCCCGGCGGAGCACCGCGGGGATCAGGGCGTTGGCGGCCGCGGTCTCCCACTCCAGCGGAGCCATCATGGTCAGCCCCAGATAAGAGCTTTTGAATTTATCGGTGTGGATGGCGCGCAGCCACACACCGGGCATCAGTTCCCGTCGTGTTACCTGAGTCATCGGCGTTTTCCTTTCTTCGGGGTACTCCCTGTGTCGCTCTTGCTCTTAGCATGGACCGGAGAATGCGGTCTCATGCGCCCGGACCTCCAGTGTGGGGCGGGCGGAGCCTCTACTGGAAGCCTCTGTCCGCGGGCCGGGATCGGGCCGGACAGAAGCGCCATGCAGCTGCGATGGCAGATATTATACCATGAATTAGTATGCTCTGCAACGCTCCGAAGCGCCCAAATACTGAACATTTCAGCCCGTTGAAAGTGGGGTAAATCGGGGGCGATAGTAACACACTAATAACACGGTATCACGCCTTTTTTGCATAGTCAAGGCTGATCCATCCGGCCCCGCTTTTCAGCTTGCCCCATTTGGTGGCTCCGGTGCCGGTGCTTTCTGCCACGATGGTATAAACACCGGGCTTGATGAAGCCATTCTTCCCGTAATTGGTGCCGGGGCCTTTTCTGATATACAGATCAGAAATAGTCACCCGCACAAGATAAGGGGTCACAGCGCCACCAGCGCCGCCCGTGGCGCTGTTTCCGGTGCTGGGGGTAGTAGTTACACCCCCGCCCGTAGAAGTGCCGCCAGAAAGCCGCCTGTTGACCTCTGCGGCAATTTCATCATGAAGGTTATAAAGATAATCACCGGGGCAAGCCTTATTAGCAAACCACCGGTGAACCGTCATAACCATTTCATTTGCCTTGGGGGTATATGCAAGGGTTTTGTTCTTGTCCCCGAACCACAGGATTTTAGTTTTCCCGTTGCGCTTGCAAATATCGGTCACAAGGTCAAGAAGGCCGGAATATGCCTGATCCGTAACCTTGTAAGGGTGGGTGGTATCACTCGCAACCTCAATGGTTACGGCTCTGTTATCGTTGGCGCTGGAAGAACTGCACCAAGAACGATCCTTTTCTTCCACATACATTCCAACCCGGCCATCCTTGCCAATGCCATAGTTGGAAGAAGCCTGTTTGGAAGTGGGGGCAAAGATGTTCCCAAGGGTTTCAACCGTACACTGACCAACCACACAATGAATGGTGATCCGGTCAATGGCGTGGTTGCGGGGGCTGGTTTTGTTGGGGGAAATTTTGGTGTAGCTAACAAGATTACTGTTGCTCATTTTCATCTGCTCCTTTCGCCTGAAGAATTGCATTAAATTTGGTATAGGCTTCCTTGATGTACTTGCAGGAAACCAACAGCACAGCACCGATGATCACAATGTCAGTGAAGATTTCCGTGTATTCCTCCGGGATTGCCCACCCAACCTGACCGGCAAACAAGGGAAGGGTGGTAATGCTCACACAAAGCAAGGTCAGCCCCACAATAACGGAACCAACCTTCAAGGCGCTGGTGATCAGCTTATCCCGGTCAAAGGGCTGAAGCTGAATTTTGATGTTATAGAACATGGAGAAGGACACATTGGACAGGTAAGCCGCCAAGAAGATCAGCATTGCCCACCCAATATTGATCAGGTTGTTCAAAATGGCATTCAGCATGGTTTTACATCTCCTTTGTATCGTTATAGATTTCCGGCCCGTACTGTTTCCGCAATTTGATTCGGTTTTCAGCTTTTGCCTTGGAGTAATAGAAGCCGGTTGCCGTGGCCAGTTCAGCAAATATGGCCGGGATCAGATATGCAAGGGGTGAAGTGTCCCCGGTTCTCCAAACAATGGCAAGAGTAAAGGCCGTTACAACCAGCGTAACGGCCCCCACACACCACAACCATACTTTGGAGAATTCCCGCTTTTTAGCCCTCATTTACCGGGGCTGTTGGAAGTTCCAAGAATTTTTCATGAAGATCATCCATTACCCCATTCACCCCCAAAGAATGATATTGCTTCCAGCAGTTTTCAAAATTTTCCCTTGCATAGATCGGGGCATATCCCCGCTCTGACCACTTATTGAAATCACTGATCATTTGGCTTCTCAAAAGGGCCTGAACTCCCGCTTTCAGGGCCTTGGAATCTTCTGAATTGTGCTTGATCAGGGTGTGAAGGTATTTGAAAATCCCGGCAATCACAGCGGGAACCCCAAGCAAGCACAACCATTGGTAAACCGTCATTGGATCACCCCTTTCTAATCAGGTCAAAGATATGTTGCAAATCTTCAACCGGGGCATTGTAGAAGGCATAATTCCAAAGCCAATGATCTTCATGTTCCGGTCTTTTGTATTTCTGACAAAGGGGATCAGCCCAAATCTTATTCCACCGGTTCTGGTGGTTTTTGTCCCGCCGCTCCAACTGGATCAGGATAGCAGATACCAAATCGCCCCGTTCCCGCCCCCGGCCATCATCGTTCTGACTGAAGAAGTCAAAAGCGTTTTGGCTGGTGATCCCACAAATCTGCTTCCCATTCCACATAAGGAAACCGCCCTGATTGATCAAGGCGGTTCCATACGGAATATTTACATGGCCGCAAATGGCATCAAACTTGGCCCGTTTCCGGGTGATATAGTTTTCATGTTCCATTAGGCTACTTCCTCCCATCCGTAAACGCCGGGTTCCCAAACATTGTTATCCACCGTAGAAGTCCAATGCTTCCCGTTATGGCTCACTTTGGCCCCCAAAGCATAGGCATCATGCGCCCCCACCGGTTGCGACCATTCCGGCCATTCTTCAGCCGGATCACTGGTTTTACTCCAAAGGCTGACAGCGGCATCAGGTGTCCAATCGGCTTGGGAAGTATGGGCCTGAACACACTTGTAAAGGGTTCCATTGTAACGGCGGATTTGCCCAACAGTATAGTTGATGGGATATGCCCATTCAGCGAAAAGTTCAGCGTGTTCCGCCGCTGTTTCAGCATCAATGCTTCCAGCTTCCGCCATTGTGACAAACATGATACTTCCGGTGTCGGTGGCCTTCTGAATTTCCACACCGGCATCAGTTTCTTCCAAACTGACGGTTTCCAGCCCTTCCAAGCTGCCCCGGCCAAGCAAATGGTACGGTGTCCCTTCAAAAACAATGCCCGAAGCATTCTGCTCCGGGCAAAGGACATAGCAACCATTTTCGGCCTGCATGATATAGTTCAATTTTTCGGTCAAGCCAAGGCTTGCCCCATCTTTGATGATTCTGAACATTTTGCACCTCCGAAAAAGATAGCGTGATAAAGTCGCCGCAACTTCAGTAAGCGTCCATGATCATTGAAGTTCCGGTAATATGCGCTTTGACATTCCATGTACTGTTCAATATCAGAAAACAACCGCTTCCCTTCCACAAACTCCCGGTGGAACAGTTTCAACTTTCGTCTTGCCCGTTTTACACCGTCCCGGCTTCCATTCACCTTGATCTTCCCTGTTTCCGTCAGCGTGAACCGTGCCTTGCAGAACCGGAAGGGTTTTGTCAGGGGAATGATTTTGCATTTGCGTTTGTTCACCCGTATTCCAGCGGCTTCAAACCGCCGAACAATTTCATGCCCAAGTTTCTTCAGGGCTTCCACATCTGGAAGGATTAAATAATAATCGTCCATGTAATGGCCGAAACAGTGAACCCCGGCTTGGCATTTGATCCAATTATCTATTGCGCTGGGCATTGCCACCATTTCCTGTTGGGATGGTTCCACGCCCAAGGGCAAGCCCCGGCCCGGTGTCGGGCAAGGGGATGTTTGGATCACCATATCAGCCAAGGCCCGAAGATCAGGGTTTGGAATGAATTCTTGGTGCCGCTGATATAAAAGCGCATGGGGCGCATTTGGGAAGAAGCCCTTCAAATCTAACAGCAACACAGCACCTTCCCGGCCATAGCGCCGGAAGTGCCAATGAAGCTGTTCCTTCAATCGCCTGAAATGCCAGTGAAGCCCCTTGTTCCTTTGGCTTGCCCCATTGTCATGGATCATACAGGGGTTATACAACGGAACCAGAACTTCATTACAAAGAACCTTGTGGATTTGCCGATCAGTGATATGTGGGGCATCTATGGGGCGAACCTTCCCACGCTCCCTTAAAGTGAAATGGGTACACTTCATAGGCTTCCAAGCCTGATCCAAAACATTCTTCCGGCGCTTGGCTGTCCCGGAAAACAGGTGGGCTTCAAAGTTTTGAACACTTTGCTTCCATCGTACCCCGTTACAGCATTTGCGCCCATAGAAGAACATCGTGCGATAGCTGAAAACCTTGTTGATTGGCCCAAGTGCATCACACCGGGCCTGTTTTCTTTCTTGCCGCTTGGCTTTGCGGCGCTGGTATCTTGCTTCATGCCGTTCTTGGCTTGTCATAATAAAAAAGTATTCGCCTTTCGTACAGATATTTTGTAGGGTGCCATCTAATCTGCTTTGCCCCGACACATGAAATGGGTTAGACACATACCCCACCATGCAAGAAGCGTCCGTGTAAGGGCATCAAAGGGCAGTTTTAGGGATTTTCACCCAAGGAAGTGCAACTCCTTTTACATCGGTCGTCTTTCACCTGAAATCCAAAAGCCGGTTTTCTGCTACTCCATTTGACCGTGTATATTTGCAAAATCCGGGCCGCAACCCACCAGAATTGTTAGCGTTATTGTTGTTGTAGTTGCCATCAGTCCAAACAATCATGAAATTGTTATTGTTGTTGTAATTAGGAGAACGAAGGCCCCACCAAACCGCCGAAGGAAACATTCACAGTTGCACACCTAATGAAAATCATGCTTTTTGCTTTCCGCTTACATTTTTGATAGCCCCTTTCAGAAGTTCATTTTCCTTGTCGATCAGCTCACCTAAATTTTGGGCCATTTTATCCAGCTTTTCCACGGCATCTTTGGATTTTACCGCAACGCCTTTGGAATTGGTAAATGCCCCTTCCGGGTTCTGATTCAGGATCAAATAGCAATGGGTCAGGCGCACATCAAGCGCCATAAGGGAAGCCCTTGCTTCAAGCAAGTGTGCCTTCCGCAACTCAATCCGCTGGGAATCTGAAGGGTAAATGCTGTTGGCTTTTTCAGCGTGATCAATCACTTCCCCGGCCAGCTTTGCAACCGGTTCAGCAATCAGACGGGAATACCTTGCAGATAAGCGGGTAAGAAAATTGATGGTTTCAATGTAAATTTGGTTGGCCGTGTTGATGAACTCGGCCTTGCTTGTGGTTCTTTTTTGCTTCAATACTGACATAGATTCACCCCTTTCCGGGCCATCTTTTCAAGTATAGCACAAAACCACGAAAAAGCCAATTTTCAAAATTTGCGTCGGGCGGCTTACGCCGCCATATTATTTTTTTTTTTATTTTGTCCGTCCCGGAACCGCCCCCTTGCGGGGGCGGGATGGGGGCCGGATCATCCTGCGGGGGATTAGGCGGCAAAGCCGGGCCGCAACCCACCAGAATAGTTAGCGTAATAGTTGCCGTAGTAGCCATCAGTCCAAACAATCATGAAATAGTAATAGTTGTTGTAATTAGGAGAACGAAGGCCCCACCAAACCGCCGTGGACACGGCGGAATGTTTATAAGCAACCTTACTGTTACCGGCCTTATAGTAATCATACTGAAGCTGATAATTTTGTTCATAGGTATTCGCATAATATCTGGTTCCGAATACCTCAAATTCCGCCAAGTCAAACAGATAATCAGTGGTAGCATTCACATTGCTTTGAACATTACCGCTTCCGTTTGCCACATTGTCGGTGTATTTGGTCACAGGTTGCATCACGGCCCGCAAGTCAGAAGGAAGCGCCGCCATAAGGCTGTTAGAAACCGGGCTGGTGGGGGTTCCACTATTCCCGTACAGGGTAGAACGCTTATAGCACGATTTCCAGCCGCCATTATTGGTGTTTGAAGTGTTCCAGTTGAAATAACCAGAAGCTGTCTGGTTGGTGTTATATTGGGCATCACACAGGGCAACCGGGGTGGTTCCAATTTTTCCAATCTGGAAGTGAATTCGGTTGCTTCCTTCTCTGGAAGCGTTGTGATTGAAGCCCAAGATGAAAACATTGATGGAAAGATTGCTGAAGGTGGTGTTGCCAACCTTGCCATTGATGGTGATGGGCTTCATGTCACCAACCGCCCAATAGTTGGCCCCCTGTCCGGCGCTACTCACTTGGCGAATGGTGGCCCAATCATTATCAGAAAGGGTGCTGGTGGGAAGCGTAACAGTTACGGAACAGGTTTTACTTGCGGGGGCCGTGTGATTGGTGCCAGCGGCCACGCTGACGGTCACTGTGGCGCTTCCTTTGGCCTTGCCGGTAACAGTTACCACATTCCCGGAAACGCTCACAGAAGCCACGCCAGGGGCATTAGAAACGGCGCTGATTGCGCCATCCCCGGCCCGTGTTACTGTGATGGTATCAGACATTTTGGAAACATTCAGGGAAATGGAAGATTTGTTCAAAGAAAGGCTTCCAGCGGCCTTTCCAATCGTCCAAGCAACAGTTTTGGCGTTGGTGGTTCCATCGTTCCATTTGTAGTTTGCGCCGGGGGTGAAGGTGGCGTTGTAGCTTCCGGCATTGGTGCCGCTGGTAGTTCCCCCAAGGGTCATTTTCCCGGAATCATAGTTGGCCCAAGTGGGGCTTTGGGCGGCTCCGGTATAGGTAAGGCTTCCACTTTGAGAAGGAACCGGCATAGAAGCCCTTCCAATCGTCCATGTGACTTCCCGTGCCGTTTTGGTTCCATCACTCCATTGGTATTTATCTTTCGGGGTGAAGGTTGCCGTATAGGTTCCGGCATTGGTGCCGGTAGTCACACCGCCAAGGGTCAAAGCGTTGGGATCATAGCTGTTCCAAGAAGGGCTTTGGGCTTGCCCGTTATAGGTCAAGGTTCCATTTTGTGTGGGAACTACATTGATTGTGAATGCAATGCTGTTCACAGCTTCCAAGGCCGCATCAGCGGCATCTTGGGCGTTTTGCGCCGCTTCCACACAGGTGTTAATCTGCCCCAACAGAAAGGGGTGGGCGGTTTGATCTTCATTATGGGTCTTAACCGTGCTTTCGGCGGTTCCCTTCTGCTCATAGTTCATTTCAGGAAGTTGTTCAGACGGAACCTTCCCATCCACCAAATCGGCTTTGTTTTCCTGCTCGTCCTGAAGGTTTTTAATACCATCGGCATTTTCTTTCAGGGCGGCATCAATTTTGTCCATGTTGCCGTTCTGAACTTCAACATCATAAAATTCAGAAGCAAGGGGTTTGGTCAATTTATAATTTTCGGTTTGATTTGCCATCAGTTCATTACCTCATTTCTCATTTGGTCATGGGTGTATGCGGCAAGCTGGGCATGGGTGAACCGCCCAAGTTCAGCATGGGTGTTATAAAGCTGAAGAAGGGTCACAATCAGATTTTGCGGAACCACCCGATCCAACAGTGATTCAACATCACTAAAGTTGTTTTTTGCCGCCAGCCCAATTTTCACAATAAGCTGATAGGTTCCTTCCATCACTTCAGCCGAATAATTCCCGGAACCGCAAAGGGTTTCAAGAATATTTCTCAACTGCGGAAGTGTGTATGGAAGTTCTTCATTCAATCGGGTCAGAATACGGAACCGGCGATCTTCCAAGGTGTCTGTTCCCTTGGGGGTGATCCCCAAAATCTTTTCCCATCTGGACAGGCCCAAATTACCAGCCGTGGAAATGAACTGATTATTCAGAAGATCATCAGAAGAACCCCAAGCGGATTCAAATTCCGGTTGTTCGGCTTCTGAAATCCCTTTGAATTCCGCATAATCCCGGACAACATAGGGAAGATAATTGATCAGTTTTCTATCCACTTTCCATCACCCCTTCATGCGTTGATCGTGATAACGCTGGGGGAAATGGAACCCAATACCGGGATATGGTCAAGTTCCAAAGTGAAGTTGGAAGCCTCGTCATTGATTTTTGTATTGGCAATATCCAGAATACCGGAAATGCCCAACAACCGGCTTTCAATTTGGCTGATACGAACCACAAGGGGTTCCGTCTGTTCCGCCCAACTTTCTGCCAGTTCTGTAAAATAACTTTCAATGGCTTCTGTCACATATCCCGAAACATCGTCCCAATCCCAATCCCGCTGGTAATACAAAGAAAAGGCCAAATTCACCGTTTCTTCTTGAACACCTTCCACCCTAACAACATGACCGATGGGTGCAATTCCAACGCCTTCCCCCGCATTCTGAAGGGGATCAACGGCGGTTTGAACCTGTTCCACCAAAGACGGGGAAGGAACCGTGAAAGTGCTGTTGATGATCACCAGCTTCACAGTTCCGCCAACGGTCAATTTATTGTTTTGGGCGGCATAGAACACCGCATCCAGCCAGCTTTTCACCGCTTCAGGAACATCAGAAAGGCCGCTGATCCATTCGGAAGTTCCTTCCGGGGGAATCATTTCAGCCGGGGAAAAATCACTGTTCCAAGCCCGGTAAACCTTCACACCACCCACGCCGGGAATGGCGTTGACCTTTTCAATATAGTCAATACGGTTTCCGCCGAAGGCTTGGGCGTTCAAGCTGTTGAAATAACGCTGTCTGAAAACCTCGGTATCTTCTTCATCTTCACCCGGAACCAAAATGGAAGTAATGGTGCAAGTCTGAAGGCCATCCACATATTCAATGGGGATCACCGTTCCGGTGTAGTTGTTCCCGGCTTCACCAGCCGTTTCACAGGTCAGTTCATAATTACCATTCCCACGATCAGCGGAAACATAGTAATTCAGTTCACCGATGGAAAAGCGGGTATTCATGGGAAGAAACAAGGTTGTGGGAGTAATCGCCATCTGCAAAATTGCGGGGCTTGCCGGTTGCGGGGAAAGGCCCCGTTCACCGGCTCTTTGAATCAGATAGGGGCGGCTTGCGGTATCAGCAAAGGTTTCATTCAATACCGTATCAAGGGCAATATACAGATTTTGCAGTTCCACAGCGGCGGGGGCGTTCCCAAGCCACACCAGCGATCCTTCACGGGTGTCAAGATTGCTGTTGACAGACAGCGCCTTTTGAAGCATCCGGGCAAGGATCACTCCATAGGTCTGCGCTTCATACATTAGATTTCAACCCCCATTTCTGTATTGATTTCACCAAAAATGCTGACCACCGTGAAAGTGGTCAGCACCTTTTTCTTGTTCACTTCAAATTGAAAATTTTCAACGGCGGTGATCCGGTCATCCTGAAGCAAGGCTTCCCGAACCCGCCGTTCAATTTCAGGAATACAATATTCCACATCTTGCCCAATCAGATTGTGAAGTTCCACACCATAGTTCCAAGAATGGATCAGCCATTCATAGCGTTCAGTGTTCAGAATCAAATACACCGCTTGTTCAACGGCTTGAATCTGATCAATGGTTCCAATGATGGTCAAGCTATTGTGGTTCATGCGGAAGGTTCTGCTGGGAAGCGTTTCAAACTCAAAATCCTGCCGCAAATCATCCCCGGTCTGCGGGATCATAGCCATTCCCCCTTCAAGGCCGGGTTCGCTTTGATACGATCCAGCACCACAAATTTTTTGCCCTTCTGCATCCGGGCCAGAAGCACCCAATCACCAACCACAAGGGCATTGTGAACTTTGAATTTCTTTCGCCCCTGAATGGGGTGGTTGTGGTCTATGGGGGTTGCTTCACCGCCCCCGGTATAGGTATCAACAACCGGGTGGCCGTGGCTGATCACCACAGTTTGGTGGGAAACCGTCATATCCACTTCATAATCAGTGACATTCCGGGTCAGCACCAACATTTTTTCTGTGTAGATTGCTTTCTGATCCACTTGGATTTTCAACGGTGAAGCGGAAATCACTTCACCAAACAACAGGTTCACAGGTTTTCCAGCTTCCACGGCTTCCACAGCCGCCTTTTTTACTACTTCCACGGCATTAGGCAATGAATTCACCCCCAATCAAATCAAGTTCCATCCGGTGTTCATTATCCTTGAAAGTATGGGTGACTTTGTTCACCACCATGAAATTGTTGGTGATTATATCACCAAGGTTCAGGGCTACCACCACGGCGCTTCCGGCTCTTACCCGAACATCCCCAAACGCATCTTGGATGGTCAAGCGTCTGGTTTTTTGGTCATACAATTTCAACAGGGCATCCGCCTTGGCGGAAGCACCGGTTTTGGTCTGGATTTCTTCAAAATACTGAAGAACGCCCCATTGGTTGATTTTTTCACCGTCTTGGGCCACATACAATTCCCGCTTGCCGGTTTCTTCATTGTTATAGGCCAGCTTGATTTTATTATAGGTCTGATCATCAATGCTGGATTCATAACTGAAATTTTCACCGGTTTCTTCATCAATCAGAAGATCAAGTTTCATGGAATTGATGTTTTTTAAGGTCAGCTTTCCAACATCATCATAAAGAACAAACAGTTGTTTGGTATTCATCAGGGTTTCATCCAAAGCATTCTGAATCATATCAAACAGGGTTTGGTTTTCTTCCACGATGGTTTCAATGGTGTACCCGGTATCTTCCACATCACCAAGGTTCAACTGGAAATCGGTTGCCAACCGTTTCAGAAGATCAGAAGCCTTCAGCCCTTCTTCTGTCAAAGTGTCCTTGTTCTTCAGGTATCGCAACTGATCAAAAGCCACAACATCAATGGTGGGGCCTTTGTCCCGCTTCTTCTTGAACACAAACCCATAAAACATGGGGGTTCCGTCAACCGTCAGCTTCACCGGATCGCCTTCTTGGAAGTTTAGTCCGGCGCACTTGACAACGGTAAATTCCAGCTTTCCGGGGGTTCCTTTGCGCTCCAAGGTCAGCTTGGCCCCTTCTTCAACAACCGGATATTGAATTGTACTGCCGTGTTGAATGAACAGTTCAACGGCCAAACAGAATCACCCCTTTCAGGAAGGCAAAGTAAGAACCTGATTAGGATAAATCAAATTAGGGTTCTTGATTTTATCCTTGTTCAGATTATAAATTTCAGTGTACCGAGAACCGTCCCCAAGATATTTCTTGGCAATATTCCAAAGACAGTCCCCGGATTTCACGGTATAGGTGGTAGTTTTGGGAGCGGTGGCGGTAGGCCGGGGGGCTTCTTGAACCGTTGCCTTGGGCGGCTCTGCGGGGGTAGCCGGTTGTTTGATGGTTACGGTCTTGGTTCCATAGGCTTTGTATTGCTTCAGGTTCACTTTCACCTTCACATCAAACCCGGCCCCGGCATCATCCGTGATTTCATAGTTTTCCATTCCAACAGTCAGGTTGGTATAGAAGAACATCCCGCCATTGGGCCGTTGCCGGTTCAAAATCCATTGGAAAGGCTCTTTGCTGGTTTTCAACCGCTCAAACAAAGAAAGGTAATAGCTTGCGGATTGCGCCCCGCCATTGGTAAAAGGATAGGAAACTTGGGGAAGCAACAGTTCAAAAGACACATCAGACAGGCCAGAGGCTTTCAAAATATTGATTTCTTCCCCATTGATCAGGGTCATAGTTTTGTTTTGGTTATTGATCTTCACAGTTACTTTGGAAGGGGTGATGGGCATAAGCACACCACCCAAATACATTTTGTATGCCATTACTCATGCACCCCTTCTTCAGAAACATCCAGCTTTTCAGCAAAATCATTGGCCCAAGCATCCATGATCCCGTCAAGATCGGTGTCACTGGAAATGTGGTTTTCATTGTGTTGTTCAACATGAATTTCAGCCGTGGTGAACCGGTTGATTGCTTCACGCTCGGCAATATCCCGCAAATAGGCCAAATCTTCTTCCGCAATGTCAAGGGCATCACTCATAGCGGCGGTGTTCCCCGCCGTGTCCCCGGTGTTGGCATAGATACCATCAAGGGTGTTGCCAAGATTGAAGGCATCCAGCCCATCAGCGGCCCCCAAGCTGTCCATTGCGGAAAAGTCGAACAAGCCGCCCACGGTATCTTCCACACCTTGGCCGAACTCATAGCCCATATCAAAAGCGGCCCCATATTCAAACCGGCCCAACTTCATATCATCGGCATTCAGCTTTTCCATGACTTCTTCACCCTTGCCGAAGGTGGAATCCACCCAACCGCCCAAGCTGTCACGCCAGCCTTGGACGGAACCGGCAAGATTAGAACCGAAGATGGTATCAATGGCCGAAGCCAACGCTTGAAGCACGGAAAGAACGGTGTCCGCCAAATCGAAGAACAGGCGGCAAACGGCCCCAACCGGATCATTGAAAACATTCCCGATGAAGTTTGCAACGGTTCCCACAAGGTTATAGATCATCACAAATACATCCACAACCAAGTTCCACAAGGCAATGAAGATGTTTCCGATGAACGCCAACGCCGCCATAAATGCGCCGCAAATCAGGCCGGTTGCGGAAACGCTTGTACCGGCAAACTTATTGACCGCCGCCACAGCCGCATAGAACAGGGCTACAAGGGCAATGATCAGAATGATGATCCATACGATAGGGCAAGCGTACATTGCCCCGTTCAAACCCCATTGGGCCGATACTTGCGCCCAAGTCGCACCAGTAACCAGCATCGTTGCCGCCGCCATAATTCCTTTGGCAACTGCAACAACCGCATGAACACCAGCCAAAGCCAATTCACCAGCACGAACCAAGCCCAAATAACCGTAGTACACCAACAAAGCCCCGGCCACACCATAGATGATGGGAGAAAGCCACGACCAGTTATCCACCACCAATGCGGCCCCGCCAATCAGAAGATCAAGAACCCAAGTGGCAACAGAAGCGATCCCGGCAAGGCCGTTGATAACTCCATTCGTTACTTGGGTGAACTTTTCGCTATTAGCAACTTGATTTACCTTGTTCAGAATAGGATTGAAGATAGACAGGGCCTTGTTCCTGTCTCTTATACAAATCTGTGCCCAAGTCTTGGGCATACTTTCAAACTTGGCATTGGTTTCGTCAGCCGCCGCAAACATAGCGTTCTTCACCACTTCAGCGGTGATCAAGCCTTGTTCCGCATAAGATTTGATGGAACCTTCCGCAATGCCCATATAGCTTTCAATGGCTCTTGCAATTCCGGGGGCATTTTCCAAAATGGAATTCAGTTCTTCACCACGCAACGCACCAGCCGCCATTGCTTGGGTCAACTGAAGCATTGCGGCGGCTTGCCCTTGGGCCGAAGCACCGCCGATCACAAATTGCTTGTTGATCTGCTCCATGAAAGCAATGATTTCATCCGTATTGGCAAAAGCGGCCCCGGCGTTGGAACCCAAACTTGCAACGGCTGAAGCGGTATCAAAGTAGGCGGATCGGGAACGCTGGGCAGAAGCCATGATTTTCTTTTCCAGTTCTCCCACGGAACCGCCATCATCCACAATCAAATTCAACCGGGCCTTGGTGCTTGCCAAGGTATCAGATAGGCCAAGGATTTTCTTTGTTGCCGCCAAGCCGCCCACAGTGGCCGCAATGCCTTTCAGCTTGCCCCACAAGCCATCAGCGGCGGTGGTGCCATCCCTGATCCTCCGGTTAAATCGGTCTTGCTGGTTTCCAGCTTCCCGGATATTTTCTTCAATTTCATCAAAGGCGGCCCCGGCTCTTGCCAATTCTTCACGGGCTTCACGAATGGCCGAAGTATCAACCGAATTACCGGAAACCCGTTGCATGGATTCAAAACTGTTGATCAGAATACTTGTGGCCCTGTGCATAGACTGAAGTGGGCGGGTCATACCGTCATAAATTTGAATTGCAGTTCTAATGGTTGCCAATAGGGGTTCACCTTCTTTCCAAAGGAAAAAGGCCGGGGCCAGCGTTTACCGCTTCCGGCCCCGGCGCTTCTTTCGTTCAAGTTCTTTTTGCTTTTTCTTTTCCCGTTCAACCCGAACATCAATAGCGGCAATAATGAACGCCCGTTCTTGCCGGTCAAGGTTGAAAAACTGGGACGGTATCAAATGAAGTTCATGAAGGCAATAGTAAGCAATGTTCGCTTCACCATCACCTTCTTCAATTAGTTTTTTGCTTCATCCACCTCATCCTGAAGGCTGGTTTCAAAGCCGCAAACCTCCTGAACCTTGGTCAGATAGTCGGCATACTCGCCGGGGGTCAGCATGGTTTTCAGAAGGGCTTCAGCGCCCATAACACCGTAGCTGTCCTGAAGTTCCTTGTCATTCAGGTTGGGGAACACGGTACAGGCCACCGCCAGCTTGCCAAGGTACATATCATAGTCGGTTTCCTTCTGGTACTGATTTTTCTTGCCGGGAACGGGAACCCGCTTGGCACAGGATTTCCGAAGGGCTTCATCCTCGGTGCCGGTGATAGCTTTGATTTCCCATTCAATGGGCTTCTTGGTGGTTTCGTCCACAAAGCGTTTGGAAACCGCAAACTTCACATTTTCGACCTTCAGGGCGTTTTTCGCCAGAAATGCAGAAAGGCTCATTGTTAAATTCCTCCTATTTTGTGATTATAAAAGAAAAAACCCGCCCACATTCTCAAAATGGGGCGGGTTTTGACAGTGTTACTCCATTCCCGCCAGCAAATTGAAGGTTTCGGGCATCTCGAAATCCTCAAATGTGAAGTCCATATCTTCATCCAAGTATTCCGCATCAGCGTCAAACTTGGTCAGAATGCCGCCATCAATGTTGCAATCCTTCAGGATCACGGTCTGACGGCCCACAGAAGAAGTGGGATCTTCATTGGTCACCTGAATGTCAAAATAGACATCCTCGCCGGTGTCCTTATACCGCTTCATCATTTCACGGAAAATGCTGGTGTTGTAATGGAAAGTTGCGGAACCCGTACCAGTCCAGCCGGTGGCCTTGTTACCCTTGCCGGTCTTGCCCAAAATGGGAACTTCCGTCTTGTTCTTCTCGAAGTTGGCTTCAAGGTTGATAGCCTGCATGAAGTTGTAACGGTTTCCATCAATGGTCACAAAGCATTCCGCCAAAGAAGCGGAAATGGCATCTTTGGCGTTCATCACAGTTGCCATAGTTCAAACCCTCCTTCCTTTACTGAACATAGACGGTCATGTAAAGCTGGGCCATAGCGTTGACCGGGGTAACATAGTCAGCCACCACCACGGCCTTCTTGGTGTCGCCTTGTGCAACCGTCACATTGTCCGGGTTGAAGTTCTCAATGGCTCGGATATTCTGAAGTTCCTGATGGTGCTTCACAATGTCATTCCAAAGGCTGATCCGCCCGGAAGCATCGTTAGGAACCTTGCCAATGTACTTGGTTCCAAACAGAACCGCAATATCATTGGCAATCTGATCCAGAACCCGAATGGTCTGATTGCTGGAAAAGTCGGAAGATTTTTCATCCGTAATGGAAGTGAAGGTGTTAATGTCCTCCAAAACCACCACATTATCATCCACCAAATGGAACATGAAGGAACCTTCCGTGATACCGGCTTCCAGTTCGCTTTGGGTGTAATCGGTATCAACAGCATATTCACCGTCATAATCCATATTGGTTGCAGACTTGTTCACAGCGGTTCCGGCCACCACACCGGTTGCCCAAGGAATCAGGGCGGGGTTTTCGGTATCACCCACAAGGCCGTTTTTCACGCTCACAACGCCTTCATAATCGGCCAAATTGCGGAAGCAAACCACCTGAAACTTCTTGCCCACATCGTCCCGCATACGCTTACAGAAGGAAGCAAACAGGGCGGTAATGGTGGGCTTGGTGGACAGGTAACCCATAGCGTTGAAGGTATAGGCTTCCATCTTATCCAGATAGGTTTGATAGGTGGCATCCTCAACCGTGCCATTGGCACCGCTGGTCAAGGGGGTGCTTGCCGTAAGGCCAAGGCTTGCCCCGGTGTTGAAGTCCACATAATCGTTGTTCTTCAGGTCAGACATTTGAGAAATGGCCTTTTGCTGATCCACCTGAAGGGTTCCAAGGAAAGTGGAAACATCATACAACAGGGCTTCCGGCTGACTGTTTTCATTGGCTTCAATGACGATCCGAAGATCATTGCCACGGGTGCCGGGATATTTGGCCGTTGCATAAGTGCAAGTGGCCTTGGTGCCAGACGCATTCAGGCGGAAGAAGTGAACCTTCTTGGCATGAAGGAAAATTTCACGCATGGGCTTCAGTTCATCCGCCGTGTACGCATAGCCGAAAATCTTTTGGGAATTCTTCTGGAAATCCCCAAGTTCAACGGTGATAACCTCACCTTCAGGCCCCCAATTCATTTCAAGGGGGATCGTTGCAATGCCGCGATCAGAAAGGGTGGCGCTTGCGCTTGCAACGGAAATGAAGTTGATATATGCACCGGGCAGAATTTTGTTCTGCGTCAAAAAAGTGCCGCCGCCAAGGGCCATATCAATTCACCTTTCCTTTCTTGAAAAAATTCTGAAGCAAGCTGTCCACCTGCTCCATTGTGTATTCCTTGCCATCTTCCAGAAGGACGGACAGAAGATCACGCCGCTTGGCGTATCGCTGGAAGGTCAGGATGTTTCTTTTGGTGAAAACCGGAACCGGGGCGGAAACGGGCGGGGCCGCTTCCTGATCCGGGGGTTTCTTCTTTCGTGTGGTGGTAGCCATTTATTCCCCTCCAATCGTTCCAACCTCGGTTTCCAAGGTTTCCATATAGGTTTCTTCCGTGGGCCGGATCATGGGCAAGTTGTAGTTCACAAAGAAATGAAGAACATTGTCCACAACCTCATAGTTCACACTGGTTCCGTGAAGCTGATCCCCATTGGGAAGGGTGATGAAGTCCAAAACTTCAATCATCTTTTCAGCAACCGTGAACATTTCCGCATTATTGCCGGGGGCGCTGGGGAAATACTGAATATCAAATGGGTTTCGCTTGATAAACCGCCGCCCAAGCATGGGGGTAACTTCCGGTTGCAAAACGGCAATCAAAAAACAGGGTTCTTCCAAACCCTGTTCCACATCATTCTGAAAGATTTCATATTCATCCCCAAAGGCGGCATTCAGCGCCATTGAAATTCCTTTGATAATTTCATTAAGCATCAAAACACCCCTTCAGGAACTTATACAACTTCTTTTCCAGAATTTTTGGGGCTTGCTGTTCCAACTCTTGTGTGGAAATGGTCAGCATATAACGCCCCTTCACCCAATTCTTCTTCAGCACCATTCCGCCTTCAGCGTCAGGATCATAAACAAAGCGGTCACTTTCCCAATAACCGGGGATGAACCGCCCCGGCTGTTGCCGGTGGCCGTATTCGACATAAGACGCATACTGAAGGTTATTCAGCACAACAACGGTGTAATGGGTTCCACGGTGGCCCACAGGCATTACCGCCCAAGCATCCCGCAAAGTCCCATATACAACCGGTGTCCGCTTCACAACCTTGTTCAGCAAACGCCCCGCCAAGTCTTGGGCGGCTTGGCGGCAAAACCTATCCAAATCAGCCCCCATCAGCTTTTCCAGCCGTTCATTCAACTGTTCCATTTGGCGGAAATCGCATCTTCCCCATTTAGCCATCAGGCATACCCCTTGAATGGAACAAGCGGAATTTCTTGATGGTTGGTGAATACCCCCGCTTCACCGCTCTTGGAATAGGTGAATGTTCTTTCAAGGTCATTGAACCGTGTCACCACGATTTTACAACCAGCGGGGATTTTCACATCAGGGGAAATGAACAGCTTCACAGCTTGGGAAACTGCGGCCACGGGATCACCCGTGCTTGAAGTTAAGGTTTCAAAAGACAGTTTACAGGGTTGATCCTGAAGAAGCGGCTTTTCTTCAAAATCAGTCAGCTTTGTGGTTGGATCGGTGACTTTCTCTTTCACAAAGATGGAACACCGATCCTTCCACAGCCGTTCAAGGGCTTTTCTGTGTGCGTTCACCAGACAAACCGCCTGAATCGGTAAAATTCACGGGTTCGACCATTGATCAGATAAGAAATCAGGGCATCCAACCGCTGTTCAGGGGTTGAACTACCATCACCAATGGCAAAAACCGTGTTGGTATCGCCTTCCTGAATTTGCTTGATAGCCGCATCAAGATCAAACCCTTCCAACTGCCCGGAAACCTTCTTCATGTTCAGGTATTCGCCCACGGCCATATAAACGGCCACGCTTTTCAAGCCGTCCGGGAGATCGGCCCGGTTGGTTTCATTTTGAACTCTATACTGAACATTGGAAATTACAATATCCAGCAAAGGATCATCAGCGGCCCCCGTTACGCCAAGGGCCGTAAGCATAGAAACAACATCTTCACGCAACGGGGATCACCGCCCTTCCATTAGCCCAAAGACTGAATCCGGGCAATGGGAATCGCCTTGTGGTTGATATAGGTGCGGCTGGAAGCGGAGCTTTCGCCACTATGAACCAGCGTCCAGTTCTGACCATTTTCCAGTTCAGTATCAGTGGGGGACAGCTTGGATTGGGATTTCTTCTCATAGCTGATACCGAAGGGGGCAAACACCTTGCGCTGACGCATATACAGGGTATCAACACCGCCATTGGTCTTGGGATCACGGGCCATTTCATAGGGAACCTTGGCCCCAATATCTTCATAGGAAATAGCGCCGTTGCCCATAATATAGGTGGTGTACTGTGTAGCGGGAACCACATACATATCAGCGGCAAGGGTGCGGGTGCCGAAGTAGGGGGTTACATTAGAAAGGTTAATGTCACCGGAACCAGTAGCACCGGAAGCCTTGATCACCAAAGCGCCGGGGGTGTCTGCGGTAGCATCAGCATAGCCGGTAACAGCGGGAAGATCATCGTCCACAACCACGGTGCGGCCATTCCAAGTGGCAAGGGTCAAATCCTTTTGAATGCCGTCCCCGTCAGTCTGCTTCATAAACTCCAACAGCTTCATGTTCTCAAGGTTGGTAGCAACATCAGAGTGCATGAAGGCAAGGGTGAACTTCTGCTTGTTGGCTCCACAAGCCTTGTTCACGGCGCTGTTCAGGGTGGTGGCATCCATATTGCCGTAAATGGTGGTGCTGTGCTTCTCCACGAATTCCTTGTTCTTGGTGTCCGTGGTGGACATGGCAAAAACACCCTTCAGGATGGACAGAAGGGTTTTCTGATCCAAGGTGTCCTTGTACTCGGCAACTTGGGCAGACACATTCCCCATGAAGTCCACCCCACCGGTAATGTCGTAGCTGAAATCCTTTTCAGTCCACGCCTTGGCCCGGCCAACCACCACCATACCCTGTTCAAAGGTCTTGGTGGAAGTGGCGGTAATGTCGGTTTCCCCATCGTAGTTCACCGCATCACCATCCAACAGGCCACGCATGGCAAGACGGGCGTAAGCGGTGCCGTTCTGACTGGTGAACACGGCCCGAATATCGGGGTTCCCAGCCAGCGCACGGGATTTCTTCAGGGCGTTCAAGGTCAGGTTGGGAATCCGGCCAACCATATACTTGAAGGCTTCAGGGTTGAAAGACTTTGCATCAAACTTGCTATTAGCCATAGGTCAAACTTCCTTTCTGTGTAGTTAAATGGTGGTCTTACTCCAACACCGCATCAGGGTTTTCCTCCATGTACTTACAAAGTTCATCATAAGACATTTTGGAAAGATCGTCCCCGGTGGGCTGATTGTGGGGATCACTCTTTTCAGCGGCCTTGGCCCCTTTGAATTTGGCCTTGCCGGTGGTGTCGAAAAGAAAAGCGGTATCCTCGCCCTTAACCAGCTTCCCAATTTCATCATCCAGCCCTTTCACCGTACCATCATCGGCCAGTTCCGCTTTCTCCAAGAAACCGGCCAACAGCGCCTTTACAGCGGTGTTGTTCTTGGCCTTGGCGCTGGTAAGGGCCATTTCAACGGCATTGGAAATTTTCAGGGTCTTGATTTCATTGGCATGATCCTTGTCCTTCTGCTTGTTTGCTTCCTGAAGGGTGGTGATCTGGTTCTGAAGTTCCGTATTGTCACCAGCGGATTTCTTCAGGCTTTCAATCTGTCCATCCCGTTCAGAAACTTGGGCCTTCAAGGTCTTGTTTTCCTCGTTCACCTCATTGAAGCGGGCCTTGGTCACAAAGGAACCGTTCAGCCCCTCCATAACCTTGTTGGCCTGTTCCTCGGTCAAGCCCCATTCCATCAGCTTTTCTTTCGTCATAGTGTGATACCTCCATAAAATCCTTTTTTACCGTGGGTCAGGAACCACGATTTTTCCCGGCTCACTTTACCGCCCAAACCGGGAAAGGGGCGAATGGGTATGAAAAAACCACCACCGGCCAAGGGCCGGGGTGGTCATTCAACAATATAGTGGATCAGTCCCAATGTTGATCCGGTTCAAAGTTTTCAAGGATGGAATAATATTTTGGAATTTGTTCAGGGGTCTTTCCATCCTTTAGAGCAGTAAGAACTTCAATTTTTTCATCCAGAAGTTCTTCACTGTTCACATCGAAGAAGCGGTCAATCAGAACATCAGAAACTTCAGTCAGAAGCGCATGAACCTTCATCAGCTTTTCTTCCTGCGTCATATCAACCACCAGCTTTCTTTAACATATCTTGAACAACTTCTTCCAAGGCTTCCACCAACTCTGGTTTATCTTTCCGAAGCATTTCCACCAAATCAGGGCGGACAATCGACAAAGCACCATAGTTGGCAAGGGTTTCTTCTGATCGTTTTCCAACATTCCTGTAATATTTGGAACCATGCCCATACCGCACAAGGCCAGCATCACGGGCTGAACCACCGGAAAGGGCATCATAAATATCTTCAAGGGAACTGATACCTCCGCCCATAGCATTCCGGCATTGATAATCAATCTGTTCACTTGCTTCCCGCTTCAGCTTGTTATAAGTCTTTTTGTAATCGGAATAAGAAATTTTCCTTGCGTAATACTGATCCGCCAAAGCGGAAAGTTCGGTTCTCAAATTCGCATTGATTTCTGAAGAAATGCGGGTACATTCTTTGTCAAAGGCATCAAAAAGGGAATCAATATCATCCCCAATATCTGTATCAGCTTTCTTGAAAAATGAACTTAACTTGGAATGGCTGGAACTGAACCAATCACCATATTTGGTGGGGTCTGCCCGATTAAAGAAATCCATCAAGTGCATTTCTTCATGCAAAGTTGTAACCACTTGCCCGGTAAGGTCATCCCCCGCCAGCTTTGGAATAATCAATTCCGCTTCCGCAAGCTGATCATTTCGGAGATAATAGCGATAATTAACGGCATGATTTTTTCCGTGGGAAACCTTCATGGGAATCCCATTGGCCTTGATGTTCTCCATAGCGCCCATTTTGGAATAAAGGGCAACCACATCAGGATCAGCATTTTCACGCCCGTTTACATAATCAATTAGGGCTTGGGTGTTTTTTCGTTCCTTTTTATCAGTCAGATAATCAGGAAACATTTCAGATTTAAGGGGTTCCAACTCCCTCTTTGCCTTCATTATAGCGCCCACGGTGGCAACCGTCAAACCGTCCTTCACGCCATCCACAAAAGCCTTCTTCCATTGGGTGAAGGTCATGTTGGCGGGAACATAGTAAACTTCCCCATCAGCATTCCGGGCGGCTCTTTCGCCTTCCATATCGTCATAATAGGGGCAAGTGGTTCCCCGACAATTCGGGTGGAAGGGTGGGACGGTCACACCGGGTTCATATTGGGAAAGCGGGATCACCTTTCCATCAAGGGGCTGACAGATAGGGCAAGTACGGGAATCCAGCGTTTCCACAATTTCAATCTGTTCAACTCCCAAATCTTTATACATTTGGGTTTTGGAAACAGCGTTGAAATAGGTGGTTTCTGTGTGAACCAGCCGCCTTGCCTTGTAGCGGGAAGTTCCAAACTTCTTTTGAATGGCCGTGATAATCTTGGAAGGTGGATCACCCCGCAACATTCCTTGAATCAGTTCCTTGTTTACGGTGTCCACCAATTCCGTTTTATTCGTCCAACAGCGATCCCGGAAGGTCTTTCCGTCTGTTGTCCACGGTTTTGAAAGCAAGGTTTCAAGTTTCTTTTGGTTCAGGGCGGTGAAATCCCATCCAAGGCCAATGCCCTTTTGAACTTCAAAGGCTCCACGGGTGTACCCGTTGGAAATCACATCCTTCAGAAGATCATCAATCCCATCCACCTGATTTCCATACAGAAGTTCAATCTGTTGTTGAATCTGAAATTGGATAGCTTCAAGGCGGCTGACATGGAAACGGGTAGAAGCGTTTTCCAGCTTCTTGATCCATTCTTCTGAAAGATTGGCTTTTTGTGCGGCTTTCACATACTGTTCCGCTGTCCACTTGAATTCTTCAAGCTGTCCAGTGGTCAGCATTTTCCGGGCTTCTGCCAAAGTAACATTGTTGTTGGTGGCGAAACGCTGATACCAACTTTCAATATCCCTTTGAACTGATTGTTCAGCACCCCGGTAAATATCTTCAAGGCTCCGAAGGTATTCATCTGCTTGTTTATGGGCTGAATTTTCAAGAATGGCGAAGCGGCCCCGCCAATAGTCAGCATTTTTCACGGGGTCACACTCCCTTCTTGATATGGCTGGGATGGTTGGAATCGAACCAACGAATCAGGGGGTCAAAACCCCTTGCCTTACCTCTTGGCTACACCCCAATATTGGTGCTGAAGGTGGGACTTGAACCCACACGCCTTGCGGCAACGGATTTTGAATCCGCCGTGTCTGCCTATTCCATCCACTTCAGCATATAGGCCCATAAATTCACGCCTTTTGGCATGGGCCTATGTTTTCAGGTGTTTCGGGAGGTTTTATAGCCTGAAACCTCTCCAAGCTAAAAAAAATGAAGAATAGTGTTGCCCTTTCGGGCTGGTGACGCATACGGGAATCGAACCCATGTTACCGCCGTGAAAGGGCGGTGTCTTGACCTCTTGACCAATGCGCCATGTGGTGCCGGGGAAGGGAATTGCACCCTTGACCGGGGGAAGGAGGTGAACCCCCGGCCCCGCCCCATTATTGCCCCGGCATATAGGAAGGCGGGGATTATTCTTCCCCGCCTTCATCACCGCCAGAATCCCCACCTTGGGGATTTCCAAAGGCCCCGGCGTATTCTTGCGCTTGGGCCATAGCTTCTTCCTTTTCCTTTTGAAGCCGCTCCAATTCGGTATCAGCGTCCAATGTCCACGGGTGTTGAGCCACAATAGTTTCATTAGACAGAATACCAACCGATTTGGAGCAATTTTCAATAGCTTCCGTTTCATTGATCAGAATATCACGATTGAAAACAATGGTCACTTCATCGGAATATTCACCCCGGCCAGTGTTGGCAAAATCCTGATTGATGAACCAAAGAAGATCATCAAAGGCCGCTTGAAATTCCGTTTCCATGCCGTTTGCATCAAGGTCAATGTCAGAATACATGGATTGGATATTCATTTGGTTGGGATTGTTACCCATTCGATCATCCTTGGCATTGTAACCACGGGCGTTTTCAATCAGCTTATCCTTGAACAGCTTCAGAATGGCATTGAAGTTTTCAGCATTGACTTCAACCGTCAAGGTGTCAACCCCGCCATCATCCCGAACTTTCACGGCTCCAAAAGCGGCAAGGTTGCGGCGGAACTCCCCAAGGTTTTCACCATCGTAATTCTTCAGAATCAAAATGGTGTTCCGTGCGTCCTCTTGCATATTGTTTTCAAAGTCAGAAAGCATGGTGTTGATACCATCCTGAAGGGTTTTCACCCGGCGAATCAGGGGAATTTCCTGCTTATTGTACTTGAACGGGATCAGGGGAATCCGCTCCCAATTCAGTTCAATAGTTTCTTCCCCATCATCTACACTGAAATAGTTTTCGTGTTCGCCCAACAGGGTATCAGGGGTAAGTGTTGTGCCATCGTACACATAACGCCAAAGCCCATCATGTTTGAAGATTTCTACCCGCTCCACAATTTCTTTACTGAAGCCATTCCAAACTTCTTGGGGGTACATCCGAACCGCACAATCAAGGATGGTGTGATCATCGTCTGCCCAAAAGGGAAGGATTTCATGGGCGGGGAAATGCTTGAAGGTCAGGTTGCCATCATCCCCATAGTAAGGAAACAACCAGCCGATCCCACCTTTCAGGGCATCTTCACACACATACTTCAAAAGTCGATTGAATCGCTTATCAAAAACCTTTGTAAGCTGATCCACATAGGCTTTATTTTCGCTGGTGATGGTGAAAGGCTTACCCACAAGATAATTGGTTTTCTGATCTACCATCAGGGCAAATTGGTTATCAATCAGCCGGTTATTGGGCAGATTGTCCACTTCCTGAAGTTTGCCATCTTCACCAATGATAGTGCGCTTCCGAAACAGAATATCATGGTGGCCTTCATAATAGGCATCACCAATGATTTGTTCTTTCCGCTTTTGGCTCCGCTTCCATTCATCAATTTCAGCGGCGAAAAACTGAAGTTCAGTCATGCCTTTATAACCGCCCATCAGGATCAGGCGATTGATCCGGGCGGTTTCAGTGAACATAGGCATATTCAATCACCTTCCTTTTGTGGGGGGGGGGCTTGGAACCCAATGGGGCGCTGTCTGGATTTCTCCAAGATCAGCGTTTGATTGGACAGTTCCACTTCAATCTTCAAAGTTTTATAGGGCAACCGTTCAGCCCATTGTTCAATCTTTTTCAAAATCTGCTGTTGCTCAAACATGGGCCTTTCCTTCCTATTGCTCAATAAACACAGAACCCCGGAAACACTTGATTTCCGGGGCTTGTTGTTACTACCGTGTTACTCAAAGCTAAAGGCAGAACCAACCAGCATATCTTCAAGGGCATAACGCATAGCGTCCATCAGGTGGTTAAAATCATCAATGGGAATGTTGATCTTGGTTCCAAACTTATCTTCATCCCAAGTGTAGTTTGAAATTTCAGTGATGAAGTTCACACACCGGGGATGAATGATGATGGTATAGCCTTGAATGTACTGAATGCCATTGTTCACGCTGTCCTTGCCCTTCCGGGCGGCTCTGATACGATGAAGGCCAGCTTCCCGCAATTCGTCAATGCTCTTTGGTTCGGCGCAATCGGCCTTGATCCGTTCCTTGGCATAGCCCATAGCCGTTACCCGGTCACAAATGGCCCGGTTGGTCAGGGCTTTTTCATACAGTTCATCAAATACCCAAATGGTCTTTTCTTCCTTGCTGACAAGCCCACAGAAAAGCGCCGTTGGGTCATTGGTATAGCCAAAGTCAAGGCCAAAGGCGGATTTCACACCGGCCTTGGCGCTTACTTCCTTCACATTGAAGGCTTCTTCCCGCCAGTTCTCAAAGATCAGGCCATCCACAATGCCCCAACCGCCAAGGCCAGCCACTTTATAGCGCCTGGGGTTGGTTTCCTTCATAGTCTGGAAAACCTTCAGATCAGCTTCATCCAGCCATTCATTACACAGATAATTGGTGGTGGTTGCGAAAATCTGACCATCAGGGGAAATCCAGCTATCATGGAATTTGTAAACGGGGTTCCCTTGGGCATCCTTGCCGGTGATTTCTCCAAAGAACCGTTTCCTGATCCAATGCTTTTCATTCCACGGGTTGAAAGTCAAAGTGATTTGCTTGAACAGGCCGGTTTCTTCCGGGATAGCACCACGGATGGATTCATCAAGCATATTGAAATCATCTTCATTCATGATTTCATAGGCTTCTTCAATCCAGCACCAGCACAAATAGCCAATTTCAACCGTGATGGAAGTAACCTTCAGGGGATCATCAAGGCCCCTGAAGTAAATCTTCTGACCGGTTGGAATATAGGTCATTTCAAGGGGGCTTTCTTTGACTTCCCAATAAGACTGAACCCCAAGCCGGTTGATTGCCCACTTCAATTCCGTGAAACAGCTATCCTTCAAGGTTCTGAACACTTTACGAACCACAAGGGTATTGGCTTCCGGGTATTGCATCATTCTTTTGATGATGTTCAGGGCCGTGGTTTTGGATTTCTTTGAAGCACGGGAACCCTTGCAAACCCGGTAACGGCCTTTGAAGTTCCAATAAGTGGCGTAGCCTTTGCCCACCACTTCAGGAAGGCGGATCACCTTTGCTTTGGGGTTAATCTTCAAGTTGATCATCCCCCATAATAACCACGGGAAGGTTCCCTTCCATTTTCAGCTTGTCAGTAAACATCCCAAGATGTTTTCCCAACAATTCAAGGGCCTTCAGCTTGTCATAAGTTTTCACTTCTCGTTCAGTGATATTTCCGCCTTCACCGGGAATCACTTTCACCTTAACAGAAGCAATACAAGCGGTATCGTCCCTGTTGGCTTCACCCTTGATGGTGGCTTCATCCATATCAATCACATCAACCGGGTTCAGAAAAGCCATTTTTGCAATTTCCTGAATCACTCGATCCTGATTGATACCGGTTCGGCGGCTCCGATCAGCTATGGCCTTATCAATGGCATTTTTAATCACAGGTTTTGACAGGTTTTCAGAACCCATCTGTTGTGCGGTATCGGGGGAATACCCGGCCCGAATTGCCGCTTGCGTTGCGTTCAGATCAATCAGATATTCTTCAACAAATAGCTTTTGCTTTTTGGTCAAGGTATTCACCCCTTTCCTGAAAAAGTGAAATGCACCCCTTTTAGGGGTGCATTTTAACAATGCTATTATATCATGTTTGATACTCTCTTTTGCTATCATCTTTCAGAATATCGGGGTTTTTTTCTGCAAAATCAAGCAAAGCGGCCCCGTGAATACGGTAAACTTGTGCGATTGAAAAGTTAAGGTCAACTGCAATCCTTTCCCATTTTTCTCCGCTAACATACCGGGCAATCAAAATATTCTGCTGGTCTTTGTCTGAAACATTGCTGATCCGGTTCAAAGCATCACCCTTCAAGTCAACAAGTTCATCAATCCGGGCATTTATATCATCTTCAAGGGCAATGATCTTCACAACCGTTTCACCTAAAGTATCTTTTGCGCCGGAAGTCTGTACCTTGTCGGGCTTCAGCTCATAGTTTTGGCTGGTTAAGCTGGAACGCAAGGTATTCACTGTATCTGTCAACCGCTGGATCAAACGATCAGTTTTCTGAATTTGGGAAAAGTAATCTTTGACCTTTTGGCAAAGTTCTTTTTCAGTCACTATGTATCACACATCCTTTCACGCATCTGTTCTGGTGAAAATCCCTGTAATGTCAATAGGTTGGAACAGATAGAACAGATAGAACACATCTTTGGACAGTTCTCTTATAATATTTCTTATATATACTTTTTTTCTTTTTAAGTTTAAGTAATATATCATCTGTTCCATCTGTTCTATAAAGGGAAAACACAAGTATTTTCAAAGGTTTCCACGGTCACAGATCATTCATTGCATCTGTTCCCATATCCGTTCCAACCACAACCGCTGAAGTGTTTTGGCGGGGGCGTTTTCTTGAAAATTAACTTTCAAATAGTGGTTTGTACCAAAATGTAGTACAAACCACTTTATTCTGTTGAAGCATTAACAACGGTCAAATTCATACTTGCCATTCAGAAACTCCAATGATTCTGCCACAGTTTCGTTAGTCTGACTGTCCATTAAATGCGGGGAGTTGCAACAGCCGCAAGCCCAAATATAAAGCCCATACTTTTTCTCTAATGCTTCCAACTCAGCAACAAATTCATCAATTCTATCCATTATTTGAACTCCTTCCCGGTCTTTTTGTCCTTCAGCTCAACCCGATTCAACAGGTCATAACCGGCCAAGCGGATAATGTACTTCAGAACAAAGATCAGGGTGTTCAGGCGCTTTTGCTGTTCATCTTCTTCCCGAATGATAGGCTTCAGCCCTTCATAAGCCGTAGGGTCAGCATACCCTTCTTTGTTCTGCCAAGGTTTAGTTCCCACGATCCTTCAACCTCCCATCTGAAACAATAGTGATCCCGGTTTCTTCCTTCAGGGTTTTGTGAATATCTTCAAGGGACACATAACCTTTTTCAAAGCTATCATACAGTTCAAGAACAGCGTCCGTGAACCGTTCACACCGAACCGGGCCGAAACCAAACTTATCATGAAGGATCATCACCGGCAATCCCAACATCAGAAGGAAGGCTTTGTTGGCCGCATCCTTGGAAGCGTCCTGTTTGATCTTCTCAACATCCGCCGCTTTGATATTCACCACGGGTTCTTTTTTAACCGGAAGCCCCGCTTTCTTGGCTTTCCGCCGTTCAGCCCTGTTCATGGTATTCACTCCAAATATCATCAAAGCAAACCGGGATCATGGAATGAACTTTGTCCAGAAGGATCATGGCCACTTCCCGCATCTGCGGGTGTGCGGCGGGGGAACAGCGCAACTTCAGGAAGTGCCGCCACTCCCGAATGTCAGCGGTCATAACCACTTCCGTTTTCAAGCTGTTGGGTAGAACAGAACGGGCTTCTTGTGGGGTAAGACGCTTTGTGTTTCCATTCAACAGCCTGAAATAATAGGCTTCTGCCATTTCACACGCATCCCGCCATACAACATAGCTTCCAGTTCCATCTTCCAAAAAGCAAGGCTTGATCACGGTAATTTCAGAACCAAAGCCTTCCTTGCTGTAATTGCAATAGCGGGTAGATTCTTGGCAATATGCCGCCAGCCGGTGCCGAACAATTTCATGGGAAACCCCACGATCACAAATGAACTTGACCGTGAAGGAACAGTGTTCCAGAACTGCTTCATGGCCCCGCTTGATGATCCCGGCCACGAATGCCGGGGCGCTGGTGTCGGTGATCTTGGCTTCAGACTTATAGCAAACCCGCCCACACTGTTCAAGGCGCTTCAGGATTGCGGCCCCATCAATCGGGGTGATAAATTCTACATCAGCATTGATAATCTTCATGGTGTTCATCCTTTCTTCTGGTAAGCATCATATCTCTGATCATTCAGCCGGGAACAATGGCCGCACACAGAATCATTCCAAGGGCGGTTGATATTTGCACAGCCTTCACACGGATCACCAATGGTTCTGGTTGGTATATCCTGAAGTTCCGGGTGTTTGATTTCCATGTAAAGGGCAAACAGAATGTTCCAAGCCGCCGCCCGAAGGTGGGGTTCATCCTTCATGCCCATCATGTACTTGGCAAGGTGACGGAAGGCCGAATCAATCAGGCTGTGAATGGGAATGCCCTTTTCACAGTTGCGTTCCCCGTACTTCAGCGCCCCTTCTTCACAATGCTTGGAAACTTCCACAAGGGCTTCCCACGGCAATAAATCCATGCGGCCTTTGCCGGTGTGCATATCCCGAACCGCCCCGGTATCAAACCGGGTACGCTCTCCACTATCTTTGATTTCCATTTCAATCATCCTTTCAGTTGAACCATTTGATAACCGGATCACCGGTGAAGCCTTTTTCCCACACATACCACGCATACGCTATGGCCGAATCCGGGAACCGTTCAAAATCACCATTCTTGGCGCAAGAAAGCCGTGAACGGGATATGTAAACGGTTCGGGGGGGGGTGTATTTGAAAAAGGCTCCCCGTTTTTGTCCCTCCAAGAACTGTACCTTCAGGAACATTGCCACTTTCCCACCGGGCCTGATACTTTCAAGCGCCCGTTGAACAAATTCAAGCCCAACGGAATACGGCGGATTTGTAATAATATCCCCTTCAAAACCATCCAAGGTTTCTTTTAGGAAGTCCAGCGGTTCAGGATCACCAAACCCACGGTAAACAAGATCGGTGCTGATCACCTCATAGCCGTGGGCCTGAAGAACCTTTGAAATGTGGCCTTCACCACAAGCCGGTTCCCAAATCACAGGGGCAAATTGTTCCAGTTCCAACAGCATTTCCACGGCTTTTGGATCGGTGGCGTAATAATCAAAGGCTTCCCGATTTTCAAGCGCATGGTTTGAACTTCCAAGGGTTGTGAATACTTTTTTAGAACCGGCCATTATGAATCACCACCTTTTTCTTCAACAAAAATTCTGGTTTTCTTTCCACGGATATACCTTGCATCAGTGGTCAGCCCACAGCGTTTGGTGATTTGCCGTGAAAATTCAATGTTGGAAAGGGCTTGGAAGTTATTAGAAATACAGTATTCCTTATACTTCCGATAAACGGTGGCCGTTGCTTCATTGATAATTCCATCAAGGCCAATTTCATTGATAAAGCCAATGATGGGGTTGTTGTTCTGTTCATATTCGTCAAGCTGTCCCTGAACTCTGCTGGAAGTGGTGAATTGGGCATTCATCAGAACCCGGCGCAAGGCTTTCAGTCCCAACAAAATCAGATATTCCATTGAACTTTGTTCGCACAATTCATCCTTGATGAACGGGCGGAAATCAGGATCATTTGGGGTAAACTTGGCATCAAATGGGACGATCACCAGCCGCCTTTGAACGGCTCCGGTCTTATCCTTCATGCGGGGAATGTTGTTGGCGCTGAACAGGAATTTGGCATAGTTGTTGAATTCAAAGGGGTCTTGGCCTTTGCGCTCCACATTCACCCGGTCACCGGTCACCAGCTTTTTGAATACAGAAGCATTGGCAATGAATTCATCCCCAATATCATCACCAATGTTCGCCAGCTTTCCGAAAAGTTCAGCGGTTTTGAACCTGTCCCCAAGTTCCTTCAGGTCAAGTGAAGCAATATTCCGATCCCCCAACATATTCTTAACCACATGAAGGAAGGTTGATTTGCCGTTGCTCTTGTCACCAATCAGGATGAAGGCTTTGCCAAGTTCATTGCGCCGGTAAAGGCAATAACCAACCATTTCTTCCAGCAAAGCCCGAACTTCAGGATCATTACAGGCAAGCCGGTTCAAAGTGTAATCCAGAAGTTCATTATGTGCGGCGGGGTTGTAAGGCCAAGGAATCTTATTGGTGATCACAATATCCGGTGTGAACTCGCTGAAAGAATCATCACGGATATTGTAAAGGCCATTGCTGAAGGCAATCACATTGGGGTTGGTGGCTCTGGTTTCTCCCTCTGTCTGGAACATTACTTCCAAATAGGACAACACTTCTGACCGGTGCGCCCGTTTCAGGTTGGGAATGTGCTTGATCATTTGGGCTTCAATTTCCATAGCGCCGGGAACATAGATACCATCCCGGTAAATGTGAAGCTGGTTATTGATCTTTACAATGTGATTATTGTTCTTCAGATACACCGCAAACTTATCAAACAGAAAGGTTTTATCCTTGAAGAAGATAGGTTTCTTGAATGCTTCATCCCGAAGGATGGTTTCAAGTTCCCGATCCGGCAAAGGATCATCAAGGATATACCGGTTGATCATGCGGATGGTTTCACGGGCTTCTTCTTTGGTGAAGTCCTCGCTTTGAAGTGTCAGAATATAGTTGAACAGGGCTTGGTTCCGTCCGTCCCCGGCTCTCATATCCAAGAACTTCATGCTGGTTTTTACCGGGGTAAGCCACTTGGGAAGGTCTTGAATATCATCTTCCGGGCAATCCAAAAGAACTTCCCGATCAACCCCATTGAAGCGCATAATGGCATAACTGTTGTTCCGGCCAACCTTGGCATCTGTTTCAATACCAAGCGCCAAGGTTTGCTTTGTCCAGCTTTTTTCCACATACCCTTCCGGGTTTCTGAAATAGAAGTGCTTTCCCCGTGTGGTCTTATACACCCGGCATTTCAGGCCCAAATCCTGAACAATCTGGAAAAGAAGATCACTGGTTTCCACATCATCCACATCAATCAGAATTGTTTCTTCTCCAAGAATCCCGGCGTATTCGTCAAGGTCTTGAACATCTTCAAGGCGGTTCAATCTTTTCCGCCCTTTGAATTTTTCAAGGCATTGTTTGTCTTTTGTCGGTACATATCCCCGAAAAAGTTGCATGGTTCAGATCCCCCCCCCTTCTCGGTCAACTCCATAGTCTTTTAGGCGCTTCCACGCCAACTGAATGTAATATTGCCTATCCAGTTCAGCGGGGACGGGAAGGGAAGATACATCGTCATTGATAATGAAGCAATGTTCCGGTGTATTTCCGAACTTTTCAGGGTTCTTTTTTCTTCCGTTTACCACTTTTCCAGATACTTTGAACAAGCCACCCTTGGAATGATCTTTGGACGCAAACACCCGAAAGGTTTTATCCGTCTGAACTTCACCGCCGCTGAATCGCTTTACAGACTTTGAACGGCCCTTTGCATCCCTGATTTTTTCCATAGTGATCACCGGGGAATAAAGCGCACATTCATACTTGCTTGATACCTTCACCACCTTCTGAAAATCTCGAAGGGAATCACAGGCCCCAATGGTTTCTTCCGGTAGTTTGCCGTGAACGAAGTATTCACTAATAGCCCGGTTTACAATGGGAAGGTCATAATCCAAATCAGACAGCTTCTTGACATAAGCGCCCTTGGCTTTAATCGCCCCGGTTTCCCGGTCAATCAGAAAATAATTGTTTACATCCTTCTGAAAAATGTCCCCAATGAAAGTATCAAAGTCCATTTTCATTCCGGTTCTCTGTTCCCATTCCCAAACTACATCATCAATCTTTTCAAAATCCCGGTCATAATCCGTAAGCTGGACAATGATACCATCCGTGTTGTTCTGAACAAGTTTGCAATAAGGTTCAAGGTGTTCAACTAAATCCAGAAGCAAAAGCTGACCATTGATACAAATGGTGTTGTTGCTCATTGGATCATACAAGGCGGATTGTGGTTGTTTCATTTGCCCTGAAATGGCGTTGTCCATGATTTTGAACGGTTGACGGGCTTTTTTATCCCCCTTGCGTTTGAACTCAATGTTGCTGTCATGGATGAACTCAAAATTTTCAGGATGGTTCATCACCCGATAACCAATTTTGAATTGTTTCTGCAAGGAAGGGTAATAGGCAGTAACATCAATCACCAGAAAAATTCCATGCCCATGATATTTGGGAATGGCTCCATGACCACCGCCCCAAGCGAAGGTATGTGGAACACCGGCAACGGTTATATTTTCTTGGGCCTTCCCATAATTGTGATTGATGGGGTTCTTGTACCAGTCAGCCACAAAGCGATATTTCTTCAGCCGCAAGCAATCCAGAATTGGAAAATCAAATTCATCATCAAAAGATTTCCCTTTCCCGTTTCCACCCAAGATTTCTGCGGCAAGCTGGGCTTTGGTTTTTCCAATAGAACCCGTCCCAAGATGGAAGTGGTTCACAAAAAACATTGTGGTATTAAATTCCTCAATGCTCCGAACCCAAACTTCAACGGTTTCACTTACATCATGGCGGCAATATTTGACCGTTTCAGCCAATTCTTCTTCCGTCAATGGGCGGTCAATGTCGAAGGGAACCGTGGTTTCTTTGATGGAATGCCCCATAAAGGCTTCCAGCGCCTTCAGGCTAATGGGCGGGTTCGGCATCACATCATAGTTGATCAGGGGGAAGTTCCTGAATAGACTGGAAAACCGATAGCCGGGTTTATCATCAAGGATAATCCAGTCGTTCACCTTCTTTGGGTTGAACCCGCACAAAATACCTTTCAGGATGAATTGGTCATAGTGGCGGCTATTATATCCGGCCCAAATAGTTCCCTTGTGCTTCTCATAGAAGCAGCTCAATTTTTCAGGGTCATTGATGATCACAGTTTCTTCCTTGGCGTTTAGATCAATCAGCACCACCAGCCAATCATAAGCGAACACCTCGAAATCATAGAAGATCATCTTTTCACCCACTTTCTGAATGTACTTTTGGTGAATCAGTAGAAACAGCCCCGCCACGGGAAGGCTTCACCTTGGGGCCAACCGGGGCAAGCGCCCCGGCCTTGAAAGTTAAGGTTCAAACCGTTGTATATGTAGACTATTTGCCTACAATTATTGTAAAAAATATTGCGCCGGTTTTCAATCCTCAACTTCAAAAACTTCATCAATGGTGATGGAATTGAAACGGGAATCATCGTAATCCACCGCATATTCCAACTTTCCATCAATGGCTTCCGCAATGTCAAGGACAAGCTGGGAAAACTGCTTGTAGCTGGTGAAGCTGACCGGAATCCCGGAATCCAGCTTATCAAGGAATCCCATAGCGGAAGCAATCATGTTCTTGTCGTTCTTGGTGCCGTACAGAACACGGTTCATGAAAAGGCGCTGGTTCTTATACTCGCCGGAAAGAATCTTAAAGGACACGGCCAGCATGGGGCGGTTGGGGTCTGCCTTGGTTCCCTTGATTTCCATGCTCTCCACACGGGCTTCATACTTACCAGCGGGAATGGTGGGGAAATCCCCGCCGCCGTTCTTCTTGGCTTCCTCCACATCGGCCTGAAGGCCCTTCAGATCAACAGTACGATCAATCTTATCAAAGTCGATAGCCATAATAAACTTCCTCCTAAATGTATTTTAGATATGCTTCAGAATGTCGAACAGGCCGGTAATGGCTTTGGCGGTTTGCTCCGCTTCCTTCATTTTGGCCTGTTCCTCGTCAGTAGGGGTGAACCCCTCCACCGGCTTGAACAGATCATCTGTCAGAATGGTATCAAACAGGTGGTTAGTGGCCGCTTCAGCCATCAGTTCACAGAAATCATCATGCTTCTGTGCATACATGATCAACGCTTCTTTTGCGGCCAGCTTGTGAACAGCAATCAGGGCTTCCGGGTCAAGGCCGGGCGGGGGGGGGGATCAGGTTTGCGGCAACAGTGATCTTGCGGAAAAGGCCCCGCTTTTCCATTTCCTCTTTGAACTGCTTCAGGGAATCACACATGGTATTTACCTCCTAAATCTGATTGGAAATAATCTTTCCGATTTCTTTCACGGAATGGGCGATCTTTTGACGGTTCACCCGGTTCCCTTGAAGAACTTCCATAATAGCGGCGGCTTCTGTCTGAATATCCTGAAAGGCTCTGCGGTTGCTGTCCAAGCTGGATTCAAAGGCAACCAAATCAGTATTTACCTTCCGGCTCGTGTAATCAGCGGCCTTTTCCGCTTGCTCCACATGGGTTCTTAACCATTTTGCGGCATCATAGCCCATGCGATCTTCCACCAGTTCAAGGAAATGGCGGAATTCAAACAGTGTGTGAACTGAACCATCATTCAGACTGATCACACAAGGACAAGGATCAATCTTCATCAGGCATCACGCTTCTTCCGGGTGCGCCGGGTCGGGCTCACATCCATCTTGGGTGCGGCTTCCTCCACCTTGGGACGATCCCACAGGGGGCAAGCATCGGGGCCGCCTTCCTTGTGGCAACAATGGGCGGCATCAATGCTGGGGCAAAGGGGGATTTCCGGGTTGTCCCGATTCTGCTGGAAAATCCGGTCACCATCCGGGCATTTGGGAAGGGTGCTGGTGTCGGGTTCCGTCTGCTCCACAGGGGCGGAATCATCCACTTCACCGCCGCCCGGTGTAAATGTACCATTGGGATCATCAACCGCTTCAGGATCAGGGGCCGGGGCTTCTTCTGCTTTGGGCTTTCTTCCCCGTCTGCTGGGCCGCTGTTCGCCGCTGTCAGCCGTTTCAGGTGCCGGGGTTGCCGGGGTATTGCCGCCGTGTTTCATGGCTCCTGCGGCCCTCTGGTTGGCTTCCTCATAGACTTCACAGAAGGCTTCATAATCCAGCGGGATTTCCTTGTTGTGAACGGTCAGCCGCCCACCGCCAAAGATCACTTCAGAAGTCTTGAAGGAAAGCACCCGGTCATTATCATCCGCCACGATACGGGCCACAAGGTCAACCATACCGGCAACCTTATTGGCAACCTTTTCCCGAAGGTTCGGGCGAATGGAACTGATTTTGTCACCGCTCTTGCGGGTCAAATCCCGGCTTCTGTCCTCATGGCTGATCAGGATGATGTTTTCATAGTCCAGACTGACCAGCCGCTTGATGGTGTTCAGGAACTCGGAAGTAACCATGTCCCACGCCCGGAAGGAATCATCACTTTCATGCTTCCAGCCCTGCCGATCACAGATATACACCCGGCAAGCCTCATAGGTATCTTCCAGAAGGTCAACCACAATGGTTTTGAAGTCGTTCTGTTTCTTCTCCAACTCGGCCACGGCATCAGCAAAGACTTCCCAAGCCAAGTACCGCTTGGTCAACCGCCCTTCCACCGTCACGGTGTCCCGAATGGCGATATAGGGGGCATCCACAAACTTGATGTTGCCATCCGTGTTCAGCATCAGGGGATCAGGGAATTGATTGGCAAAGAAGGTCTTGCCGCTGAAGGGTGCGCCGTAAAGCCATACAACCTTCTTTTTGGTGGCGTTCAGGTTACGCCGTTCATTTTTGGGAAGTAACATATAGTTCCATCCTTTCTCACAGTATTCTTGATATTCACACCAACCGCAAAAGTGGTTAGGGTTCTTGGGGAAATCGGCGGCTTCAACCATGTGCTTCACATCGGTTAAAAAGCCAATGATTTTCATAGGGTCATACTGAACAGGCATCAAATACGGTTCAGCTTCTTTCAAAGCGTCCTGCAATCTATCCCGAAATTGCATCAGGGTTTCCGTTTTCTTCTGCCTGATCTTCACCTTGGGGACAATCAGGAAATACATATTCCTGATCCGGTGGCCGGGGTGGGTCAGTTCATACCAATACTTGTATTCGTGAAGCTGACCGGAAACGGAATAGCTTTTTCCGTTATTGGAATACTTGAAGTCATACAGATCAAATACCTGAACATCTTCACCCCAATAGTTGGAAGGGTGCCTTGTGTTCATCCATCCTGCGGGCCACAAATAATCCATGAACCCGGTGAAATCAGAATCCCCAATAGGAAGTTCAAAGGTGCCGCCAGGTGGCAATAGGGCCTTTGCCTTTGGGATCATGGCTTCCAGCTTCATCATTTCATGAATGTGATCATCCGTCAGAATGGGGAAGCTGGATTGGTAGAAGGCAAGGGCCTGTTCAACCCCTTCTTCAATGCCCGTATGAAGGGCGGTGCCAAGGATCAAGGCATTATCCGGTTCAGTGTCCGGGATGGTGTTCAGCCCTTCCACATATCGCAAGCGGTATCGGTATGGGCATTTATTAAAGAGATCAACCCGGCTGTGGGAAACTCGCATTGTTTCACCCCTTTCACAATTTTTTTGAAGGTTTCAAAGCCTTCCGGGTACAGGATGAAGCCAAAGCAACCGGAATTATTGATTTGGGCCAGATTGCGCTTCTGAAGTTCTGAAGGGGTGCCGTTGGTGGCTTTCAGTTCAACTTCAAGAGTGATCCCCTTCACAACAATCTTCATATCAGGAAGGCCGCTTTTCACATACTTTCCGCCGCCCCAACGCTTTTCCCAATACCCACAGGGCGGGGTTCCCATCCGGTCAACTGGTTCACCCAAGGGATAAATCCCTTCACTTTCCAGCCACTTTTTCAGGCGGGTTTCAAAGTTCTTTTCACCGGCCACGGCTTTTCACCCCCCCCCCGCCGAATCAACCCATGATCCCAAGCGTGTTTTGTGTTTTCTGATACGGTGGCCCACTCCAACTGGGAAGCCCTGCAATCATGCTTCTTCCCGTGTTTATGGTTCACCACAGGCTTGTTCTCCGGGTTTGGAATGAATGCCAGCGCCACAAGGATATGTAACCGGCAATTCTCACCATCCAGTTTCACCCGAAGATAACCGGAACCATCGTCATAAGGCTTTAACAATTTCCCGGTTTTCACAGAACGAACTTGGGCCAAACGGTTGATTTGATAGTTAGGGTGGCCGGGGCATGGGTGCCATTTAATAATCATTCACGGCTTCACCCCTCCAATATCTTGATCAGGTTGTGAATTCCACGGGCTTGAAGGCCCTGAATCTTTCCGGTGCCAGCGTAAAACTGAAACAGTTGATCATCAGACTTCCGCCAGCAATGGAAATGGCCGGTTTGCGGGTTCTTCAACTGGTATTCAATCCCGTGCGTTTCAAACTGCTGAATGGCATAAGCGATCCGGTCAGGGTTCTTGGAAACCCGTTCTTGGTGGTTTCGATGGGCGTGTTCCTTCAAGGCATCCCAAAATTCATCCCTTGCCATCTGCTCCACCCCGATCACCAACGCATTCGATGGAAATTGAAACACTCCCCATTGCCCGACGAACCTTCCAACCCACTTCATCACGCAAGGTTTTATTAATCGTTTCTTTAAGGGTTTTATCCACAAGCGAATCCATATTGGTTTCATGAATAACTCTTTGAATGGCCCGATCCACCTTTTCAGAAACAATTTCACCCACAAAATCTTTGATGGTTTCACGGTTAATCCCGTTATCGGCCAGCATTTGGGTTAAAATCTTACGAAGTTCAACTTGTTCAACGGTCATTACTTTTCACCGCCTTTCAGGGCGATCTTCACATAACCGGCTTTGGCGCTGGATTTGGAGCATTCCGCCGCAATAGCCGGATATTTCTTCTTCAGCTTGGCGGCATCAATGCTGGTGCTGGTGGTGGGTTCAACCAAAGTCAGGTTCAGAACATCACTTTCAAACTTCTTGATCCCGAACTTCACCATAGCATCATACAAGGCCGCTTTCATGGTCTTTTCTTGCTCCTCAATGGCCTTTTTGTGGGCTGTCAGGGAAGCAATGGCGTTCAGGGTGGCAAGCTGGGATTGCTGGAATTCCTGAAGGCTGGTTTCTTCATCAAAGGTTGCCGTTCCACATTCATTAGGATGTTCCGAACAGGCATCGGGGCAAGTG
>OJRL01000190.1_pt1 | contig 57609 bp, 48 predicted proteins | sample 1599191 | NCBI WGS metagenome assembly OJRL01 (sample SAMN03922537, study PRJEB24848) | human gut metagenome | isolation source: stool sample | host: Homo sapiens | place: Germany | collected 2010-05
CCTGCACCGCCTTGATGTCACCGCCGGAGATCATCAACTGGTAGGTGGCACTGGAATGCCGCAGACCGTGAAAGACGATGCGCGGGAACTCCGGGTGTGCGTCCTGCCATTTCAGGAACTTTTTGCGGATGAGCACCGGCTCCACCGCCAGACCGTTGGGGAGCCGCAGCAGCATCCCGCTGTTGCGGTACCGCTCCGGGTCGATGGCTTCTTCTCGCTTCAGCCGTTCCAGCCACTGCTTCAGTTCCTCCCGCAAGGCAGCGGTCATAAAGATGGTGCGGCAGGACGGGAGAACGTACACCATTGGTTCCTCTGCAAGCCTGCGCTGGGTAGGCGGAGATCGTCAACTGCCACGCCTATCCGCGCATCCTTCTGCCACAGAACAGGTGCTTGCCGGAACCTCTCGCAGCCCCTTTTCCGCATCAGCCGGAACCAAGGTGTAACACACTAGACTTTGCAAGCAAAGTCGTGTACCAAAGGGGTGCTGCCTCTCGCCTGTCGGCTCGGTCAGGTGCTTCAAAATGCGCTGCATTTTGAGGTCGCCACTGGCGACCCGCACCTCTTTGGAAACCCAAGAGAAACGCCCATCAACTGCACTGCTCGGCCTCGGCCAGTGCGCTGATCCGCTTGCCCATGGCCTTGACCAGCGGAACGACGAGCGCATTCCTCATGGTGAAATAGCGCAGTCGTTCCGGCATCCCGGCTGTCCAATCATCCGGGAAGCCGTTGAGCCGTTCGCATTCGATGGGCGTTAGCGTACGCAGACGTTGGGTCCGTGGGTCTGCGACTACATGGGTGCTGCGGGAAACGGAGCCTTCGCTGGTGAGCATCGTGCGGGCAGGAAGGTCGGAACGATCGGGGAACGCCATGGAACCTTCCGAAAAGAAATAAGTAGAACCGTTCCTGCGGTGGCAGGTCTCCTGCTTTGCGCCCTTGAGATACCGCCAGTGGTCGATGTCGGCAGCAGAAAGAAAATATCGCTCTGCAAGTGGGGTGGTCTCCAACACGGAGCGGCTTATATGGGAATTGAAGTGGGATGCTCTCAACGGAATAAAAGCGTCCGTTGACCATAAGCCCGGAGGCATAGAAGTGGCAGGATTGTGCGGCAGACAGATTCTTCAGATCAAGGTAGCGAAACTCGTCGAGCCATCCAGCACTTTGAGTTTACTGTGGAACTGGTGCGGAAGTCCATCAAGGAATATCCGGAAGATTAAGGCAGTACAACGCCCGTCGCTACTCCGCGCTCTGTGCCGAAAGAAGATTTTGTCGCTGGTAACATTCAGGACGCGGACGCATGGAACAAGATCATTGCCACCCGCAACATCACTTCCCACGGCTGCGATGAAAAGATTGTCGGAACAGACATTTCTGCGACCAAGATGCTTTACAGTCTCTGAAATTTTCGGTATAATGAAAAATAGAAAAAAGCTGAAAAGACCAAAGAGAGAGGAAACTTATGGAGAACGCGGAATATGATTCCAGCCGACCACTGGCAGAACAGGTGGCCCAAAAGATCAAGGATTACATCCTGGAAGAAAAACTGAAGGCTGGTGATAAGCTCCCTACAGAAACGGCTCTGGCCAAGGAAATGGGAGTGGCCCGCAGTACCGTGCGTGAGGCTATCAAGCGGCTGGAATCCCAGAACATCCTGACGGTGCGCCACGGGGCAGGCTCCTTTGTGACGGACCAGCCAGGCTTGGCTGATGACCCCCTGGGGCTGGATTTTATCGAGGACAAAGAGCGGCTGGCCTTTGACCTGCTGGAAGTACGCAATATCATCGAGCCTGCCATTGCCGCTCTGGCAGCCCACCACGCCACCCCGGAGCAGATCGCCGAGATGGAGCAGCTGTACGATCAGATGGAGTACCACATCCTCCACGGCCAGGACTACCTGGAGGAGGATATGAAGTTCCACCGGGCCATTGCCCAGGCCAGCGGCAACCTGGTGGCTCCCCAGCTGACCCCCATTATCACGGCGTCGGTGGAGGTGTTCACCGAGGGCACCCACCGCACCCTGCTGCAGGAGACCCTGGACACCCACAAGGCAGTGCTGGAGGCCATCAAGAGCGGCGACAGCACCTGGGCTCGGGACGCTATGACTCTACACATTTCCTATAACCGGGACCTGTACCGGAAGATGCGCCGCCAGCGCAGCGGTGAACCGCCGCTGACCCCCAAGGTGCCGAAATGGGTGCTGGCTCTGAAGGAGCTCAGCAGCCCCCAGGAAGAGGAAACCTGAGCCTTTTTCCAACAACAAGAACAGCCCACAGGCTGGGAGCAGAACGCTCCGGTCTGTGGGCTGATTTTTATGGAATTTCAGGCTGCCGGGGCAGGGGGCATCACCACTCGGCGACGCTGCCGTCCTTGTGACGCCAGACGGGGTTCTTCCACTCGTGCGGGGTCTTGTTCTCCTCCAGAACCAGTTCCTTGTTGACGTCCACGCCCAGACCGGGACGGACGGGCAGCTGCACGCGGCCGTCCACGAACTTGAAGTCGTCCTGGTTCTTGACATAGTCCAGCACGCTCTTGCCCACGTTGTAGTGGATGCCGATGCTCTGCTCCTGGATCACGGCGTTGTAGCAGGTGGCGTCCACGTTCAGGCAGCTTGCCAGAGCGATTGGGCCCAGGGGACAGTGAGGAGCCAGGGCAACGTCGTAGGCTTCGGCCATGGAAGCGATCTTCTTGACCTCGGTCAGGCCGCCGGCGTGGCTCAGGTCGGGCTGGATGATGTCCACGCCGCCGGCCTGCAGCAGGCGCTTGAAGTCATACTTGGTGAACAGACGCTCGCCGGTGGCGATGGGAATGTTGCAGGCGGCTGCGATCTCCTTGAATACCTCCATGTTCTCACACAGGACGGGCTCCTCGATGAACATGGGGTCGAACTCTTCCAGCTTCTTGGCCAGGACCTTTGCCATGGGCTTGTGCACACGGCCGTGGAAGTCGATGGCGATGCCGAAATACTTGCCGCAGCTCTCACGGATGGCGGCCACGCGCTCCAGAACGGCGTCCACCTTGTCGTAGGTGTCGATCATCTGCAGCTCCTCGGTGGCGTTCATCTTGATGGCGGTAAAGCCGGCATTCTTCTTTTCCAGGGCAGCGGCACCTACGTCACTGGGGCGGTCACCGCCGATCCAGCTGTACACGCGCATGTTGTCGCGGCAGGCACCGCCCATGAGCTGGTAGACCGGGGCGTTAAAGAACTTGCCCTTGATATCCCACAGGGCCTGATCAATGCCGGCAATGGCGCTCATGAGCACGCCGCCGCCCCGGTAGAACCCGGCACGGTACAGCACGGCGGAAAAATCTTCGATCCTCATGGGGTCCTGGCCAATGAGGTAGGGCTTCATCTCCTGGACACAGGCCAGCACGGTGGCGCAGTGACCTTCCAGCACGGGCTCGCCCCAGCCGGTCAGACCCTCGTCGGTCACGATCTCAACAAAGCCCCAGCGGGGACGGACGGTATAGGTATTGACTTCAGTGATCTTCATGGAAAATCATCCTTTCTTATATTGCATATTGCAGATATTACAGAATGTTTAGACGGCTTCCGGATTTCAGCGCTGGATCTGCTCCACCATGCCACGCACATAGGCGGCGCAGGCCTCCCAGTCATTGGCGGCTACGGCATCCTTGGGCATCAGGCTGGAAGCCAACCCTACGCTGATGCAGCCGGCGTCAAAGAACTCGCGGATATTGGCGGGGCTCACGCCGCCAATGGCCATGTAGTTTGTGCCGTCAAAGGGGCCTTGCAGATCCTTGACGTAGTGGCGGGGCATGCTGCCGGCGGGGAATAGCTTCATGGTCTTGTAGCCGAACTGCAGGCTGGTGGCTACGTCGGTGGGGGTCAGCACGCCAGGCAGCAGGGCAATGTCGTGGTCAGCGCAGTAGCTGAACACATCCAGAGGGGTGCCGGGGGTCAGCAGGAACTGTGCCCCGGCGTTCAGCGCGGCCTTGCAACGCTTCACCGTAATGGCAGTGCCAGCACCCACGGTGCAGCGATCGCCGAAATGGGTGCGCAGCATCGTAATCTGTTCCAGAGCGTGGGGGCTGTTCAGTGCCACCTCAAAGAAGGGAGCACCGCCCTGCACGGCAGCCTCGGCGTAATCGATGGTCTTTTCCAACGGAACGTTCCGCAGGATGGCCAGCAAAGGGTGTTTGGAAACCAGATCATAAGTGTCCATACAGAAAAACTCCTTTCACCAAACAATGAAACCGGTAGTTTCAGAGGATCAACGGTAAGTGATGGCAGCGCCGGTGAGGGCAGCTTCCATCCGGATGGCGTCTGGGTAGCCCTCCACGTCGCCGGGGGTCTGGGTGGCCAAAGCACCGCATACAGCGCCCATGCGGCCGGAGGTGACCGCGTCGCGACCCTGCAGGATGCCTGCCAGGAAGCCGGCATTGAAGCCGTCGCCGGCACCAATGGGCTCAATGGGTTTGCATGGGTAAGGGGGCAGCTTTTCGCGGGTAGTCTTGTCGGCTACCCAAGCACCGTTGCCGCCGTCCTTGATGGCAACGTACTGAGCGCATCCGTCGCGGAACAGCAGGTCGAAGATGGCGTCCGGATCCCGTAGGCCGAACAGAGCCTCGGCCTCGTCCAAGCCCAGCAACACGATCTCGCTCTGCTGGGTAAGCTCCCGGATGAAGGGGGCATAGTCCTGCCCATGCCACAGCTTTCGGCGGATGTTGGGGTCAAAGCTGATGGCCACGCCCTTTTCCTTGGCTAGGGCAAAGGCAGCCTTGGTCATTTCCAGGCAGCTCTCGCTCAGCACGGGTGTGATGCCGCTCATATGCAGGATCTTGACGCCGTCCAGCAGGGCGGGGGTCACATCCTCGGGGCACAGGTGGCTGGCGGCACTGTTCTCCCGGTAATAGAACACTTTGGTCTCCCCCACGCTGGTCTCCTTGAACATGATACCGGTGCGGTGGTCGGGGTCGTAGATGACGCGGGAGCAGTCCACACCCTCGGCCCGGAGCTGGTTGCGGATAAAGCAGCCGAACTCGTCGGTGCCTAGGCGGCTGACCCAGGCGGCCTCTAGGCCCAGCTTTGCCAGCCCAACGGCAACATTGCTTTCGGCACCGGCAGTGCGGATGCCGAAGTTCTGCACATAGCGCAGGGCACCTACGCTGTCGGGGGTAAAGGCGGCCATGGTCTCGCCGATGGTGATCAACTGTGGCATAAAAACACTCCTTTTCTTATAAGGCTCAGAATTGCAGCTCTACGCTGCAAAGCATTCGTTCGATCTGACGCCGAGTCTCGTCCAGGGCTTTTTCCGCCTGGGTGGCCGCCTGGGGGTTGTACCGCTCCAGAGGGAAGGCTACACTGAGGGCGGCAGCCACCTGGCCGTTCTTCCGCAGGGGCACGCCGATGCACCGGATGCCCCGGGTGCTCTCCTCGCACTCGTAGGCAAAGCCCTTGGCCCGGATCTCCACCAGCTGGTCGGCCAGTTGCCGAAAGTCGGTGATGGTGTGCTCCGTGAGGGGGTACAGGCCGTCGTAGTACAGAGCCTTCAGCTGAGGCAGCTGGTAGTCTGCCAGCAGGGCCTTGCCCACGCCGGTGGCGTAGGCTGGCAGGCTGCGGCCCTCCACCGTGACGGTGTGGCTGTACAGGGGGCTATCCACCTTTTTCAGATAGTATACATCCCCGTTTTTCAGGCAGCCCAGGTGGCAGGTCTCGTGGCAGACCGCCACGATATCCTTCATCAGGCGGTGGATCTCTCGCAGGGCACTGGCCTCGTCTAGGTAGGTGTTCCCAATGCGGAACGCCATGCGGCCGATGCGGTAGTGGTGGTCCTGCTCGTCCAAGGTCAGATACCCCCGATCCTGCAGGGTGTGCAGTAGGGGAGAGATGCTGCCCTTGGCAATGCCCAGCTGCTGGGACAGCTGGGTCAGGGTGTAACCAACGCCGTTCTGGCTGCACAGCTCCAGGATATCCAGGGCCCGGGCCAGGGAACGGTGGGCGTCTCCGGAAGGCATAGAAGGATCACTTCCTTTCCTTATTATAAAAGGGCCGGGCCGGGGCCGGAGGTTCGGGCCAGCTCTGGGGCTCGGAAGAATGATTTCTGTTCGGATATGGGGATGTAATGAGTTGCGAGTTCTTATATCCGAACAAACTGAGCGTGTTATGTTGGCTCCAGCCCCTGGCATCCGGGGGCTGGAGCCGCTTTTTTGGGCGGCAGAATCGAACTGCAAGCCCCCAGGAGAGGGGGTTTGTGGGGTTCTGGGGTGGCTTTGCGGCATTGTCGGACAACTTTTTCTTGCGGAAACAAACTTGAAATTGACGAAATGTCGCCTGATCTTTAGAAAGCGGAGGATCGGATGCCTGATGAGCTCCTCTAAATTCAGTATACGACGCTGTTTTTAGGACTGCAAGAGGTGGTTTTATTTTCGTGAAAATGACAAAACAGGGTACGAAAAAATTATAACTTGCGCTGAAAATCCATATTTGTGCGGAAAATGTTAAAAAACTATTGACGAAAAGGGAGAAAATTGGTAAATTTATGGCAGCGAAGTTGTTGTCAGACAACTATCCCGCGGTGCCGGCCCGCGGCGGGGAAATGTCTGACAGCCACATCGGCCCGAGCGGACTCTGCGCCGGGCTGAGAAAAATTTTTCTAAGGAGGAAATGAAACTATGTTGGACCCCAAATACATCCCACTGTTTATTGGCGGCTTTATTGCATGGATCTGCTTCATGATCTTTGTGGGCTGGATTACCAGCCGCGGCAAGAGCGAGGGCAGCAGTTTCCTGACCGGAGGCGGTAACCTCGGCTTCTTCCTGATCTTCTGCACCGTTGGTGCTACGATGATCGGCACCGGTTCTTCCATGGGCGCGATCGGCAACGGCTACAACCACGGCTGGGGCGGCGCCATCTACGGCTTGGGCGCATCGGCAGGTATCCTTTCCATGCTGCTGTTCACCAAGGCAAAGAACAAAGGATTCCTGACCATGTCTGAGGAAGCACAGTATTACTACGGCGGCAAAAAGATCGTCCGCCAGGTCATGGGCTTCATGATGTTTGTCATCGAAATCATTTGGCTGGGCAACCACCTGAACGGCGGTGCCAAGTACTTGGCTTACGTCACCCAGATGCCGGACGTTACCTGTAAGATCATCACCGTTCTGGGCTTCGGCATCTACGTGTTCATCGGCGGCTACATGGCTGTTGTTACCACCGACGCTGTCCAGTTCATCGCCATCCTCGTCGGCTTCCTGACCATCGCTTTCCGTGCCATCCCCATGGCAGGCGGTTACCAGAACGTGGTGGATACCTTCACCGTCGTTGGCAAGCCTGGCGCAATGACCTTCTACGGCCTGGGCTCCTACGGTGTCATGGCTGCCATAGCACTAGTCTTGTCCACAGCCATGGGTGTTATCGGCACCCCCACCCACCGTACCCGTATCTACACCTCCAAGGACGAAAAGACCGCTCGCAAGGCCTTCCTGGGACAGGGCATCCTGCTGTTCGGCTGGAGCTTTGTTACCGCCATCATCGGCATGAGCTGCTTTACCATCGCCACCATGAATGGTGACACCTTGGCCAGCGGCGACTACGCCTTTGCTTACATGGCTACCAACGCACTGCCCCCGGTGGTCGGCATGTTGTTCATGATCTGTGGCCTGTCCGCTACCATGTCCTCCGGTGACTCCGACGCCATCTCCGGCGTTACCATCCTGCTCACCGACGTGTACCCCAGCATCACCGGCAAGACCATCAAGGAAGAAGATTACGCCAAGGTCAGCCGTGTCGCTCTGATCTGCACCCTGGGCGCTGCCTTCTTCATCACCCTGTTCGTCAACGACGTTATCGGCTACATCTCCACCATCGTGGGCGCCTTCCTGCCCGGCGTGGCTGTGGCTATGCTGCTGGGCCGCTTCTGGAAGCGTGTCAACTGGCAGGGCGGTCTGGCCTGCATCGGCTCCGGTACTTTGCTGGGCGTGCTGATCCTGGTGCTGCCTTCCTTCAAGAACTGGATCAACGCCACCATGGGTGGTCCGGCTGTGCCTGCTACCATCGTTTCTCTGGTGTTCGGCATCGTGGTCTCTCTCATATTCCCTGCTGACACCACTCCCGAGGATGTACGCCTGAAGCACGTTATGGACGACCGCCGCGGCACTGTCGTGGAAAAGGTCGCTGCTGCAGAGGCTGCTGCTGACGCAGAAGAAGATCTGTAAACTTTATCTGGCCGGCAAACTGTAAATCTGTTTCTCCGAAAGGGGCGAGGGCGTGCGCCCTTGTCCCTTTCATCGTTTGCGGCAGGGCTGCCTTGCCGCAGGGCGAATTCATAGCAAGAGGTAACCTATCATGAAACGTATTTTGATCCAGAACGGTACTATATATGATGGCCTGGGGGGTCAGCCCTACCAGGCAGACCTGCTGGTGCAGGACGACCGCATTGTCCAGATCGCTCCGGGCATCGCGGAACAGGCTGACCAGGTCATCGACGCCACCGGCAAGGTGGTGACCCCGGGGTTTGTGGATATCCACCGTCACCATGACGCAAAACCCCTCAATGACCCTCACTTTGGAGAGGTGGAGCTGGCCCAGGGCATCACCACGGCAGTGGCAGGCAACTGCGGCATCAGCATGACCCCCCGGCCGGAAAAGGACGCCGACGCCCAGGCCTATTATTCCTTTGAGGAGGCCGTTATGGGCCCCATCGGTCTGGACGGCCCCCACACCTATCCCCAGTATCTGGAGGCTCTGGGCAAGACACCGCTGCCCATGAATGTTTCGGCCATGATCGGCACCGGAACCGTCAAGATCTGCGTCAAGGGCTTTTCTGACACCCCCTACACCCAGCAGGAGCTGGATGCCGCCCGGGCCCTGATTGAGGAGGCCATGGCCGCCGGAGCCCCCGGCGTGTCCCTGGGCATCATGTACCTGCCGGAGTGCTATTCCTCCACCGATGAATTCGCCTATATTCTGGAACCGGTGGGCCGCTATCACCGCGTTATTACTACCCATATCCGCGGCGAGGGGGACAGCATGGTGCAAAGTGTCCGGGAGGTCATCGAGATCGCACGCCGCGTGGGCTGCGCCTTGGAGATCAGCCACTTCAAGAGCTGCGGCATGAAGAACTGGGGTAAGGACATCCACACAGCCATTGCGGACATTGAGGCTGCCCGGGCTCAGGGCATGGACGTGACGGTGGATTTTTACCCCTACGAGGGGGGCAGCACCGCCCTGACGACTATGCTGCCTCCGGTGTTCGTGGCCGGCAACATGACCCGCGCGCTGGAAAAGCTGGGCACCCCCGAAGGCGTGGAGGAGTTCCGCCGCACTAGCAGTAAGTTGTATGATGACTGGGACAACTTCTGCATCACGCTGGGCTGGGATCGCATCATCATCAGCGGCGTTGTCCGCCCCGAAAATGAGAAGTTTCTGGGTATGCGGGTCACCGATGCCGCCGAGAAGTTCGGCTTTGAGGATGCCACCGCCTTGGCTGCCTACCTGATGCACAGCGAGGACGGAAAGACAGCCATCATCAACATGTCCATGAGTCAGGGTGATATTGATACGGTGGCACGTCTGCCCTGGTCTAACATCATCTCGGATGCCATCTATGCCAAGACCGACACGCCCCACCCCCGCATGTTCGGCGCATTCCCAAAGGTGCTGCGGGAGTATGTGGCCGAGCGTGGCATCTACACTCTGCAGGAAGCCATCCGCCGTATGACCAGCCAGCCGGCCGCCAGAATGGAATTGGTCGGACGAGGAAGCTTGCAGAAAGGCAATTATGCTGATATACTGGTATTCGATCCGGCCAAGTTCACGGATCATGCCACCTTCACCAACCCCGCCCAGAAGGCGACCGGTCTGGACTGGTGCTTGGTCAACGGTCAAATCGCCATTGATCATGACCAGCGTACGGGTGTGGGTGCAGGCATGGTACTGACCGTTTAAGGAGCATTTATGTCCGTTGCAATCCTTTTGCAGCAGATCCTGATCATCTTTCTGGAGATCGGCACTGGCATCGTCATCACGAAGATTGGCATTATGGACGACAAAAACAGTAAGTTTCTGTCCAACCTGGTTATGGCGGTCACACTGCCCTGCACTCTGCTTGCCAGCGCCGGCATCGATGGCGGCCGCGAGGCCGTGGCCGGGATGCTCAAAGGCTATGTGGTGCTGGAAATCTTCTACACCGTCTGCATCTGCCTGTGCCTGCTCTTGAGCCGAGCCATGCACCTGACCCGCGGCCAGAAGGCCGTGCTGGTGGGTGCCGCCGTGATGCCCAACAGTGCATTTATTGGCATCCCGCTCATCACTGCTCTGCTGGGCAGCGAGGCGGGTGCGTTGTACGGCGCGGCCGGCATCATGGCCTACAATATCCTGTTTTTTACCTATGTACAGCACCTGTTTGACCCGGAGGCCAAGGTGAGCCTGAAGGCTTTCCTTACCCCCACCAACATCACCACCGCCATCATGGTGGTCATGCTGGTGTCCGGCCTGCGGCTGCCCGGCATTCTGGAAAGCTTCTGCAAGGCTATGGGCAACACCACCACCCCTCTGGCGCTGATAATCGCTGGCGGTATGCTGGCCCGCAGTGACCTGAAAAAGCTGGTGGCCAATCCTCTGGTGTGGCTCATCACCGGTCTGCGGTGCCTGGTATTTCCCCTGGGCTTTTTGGCTGTGCTGTGTCTGCTGCCCCTGGATCCCATCCTGCGGATGGCGGTGCTGATCCTGGCTTCCTGCCCGGCAGGCAGCCTGACGGCGGTGCTGGCCAAGCAGTACGACACCGAAGGGGAGCTGGCCAGCCAGGCCGTGGCCCATTCTACCCTGTGTATCCTGATCAGCGTGCCCCTGGTGCTGAGCCTGGGCAGCACGCTGTTGGGTCTATAAAACAGCAGCCCATCTCGGCTGCACCATCATAAAAACAAACGAAAAGAGGTCTTTCTTATGGCAAACGTCTACGAGAAGCTGAAGGAAATGAACATCACCCTGCCTGCCCCTCCCCCCAAGGGCGGCGTCTACACCCCGGTCATGGAGTTTGGGGACCACCTGCTGTACTGCAGCGGCTGCGGCCCCGACATCGGTGACGGCCACAACATCGTGGGCAAAGTGGGCGGCGACCTGACCCTGGAGCAGGGCCAGAAGGCTGCTTACAACTGCATGCTGAACCTGCTGGCCAACCTGGATGCCAAGCTGGGGGACCTGAACCGCATCAAGCGGTGCGTCAAGGTGCTGGGCTTTGTGAACTGCACCGACGACTTTACCCAGCAGCCCCAGGTCATCAACGGCGGCTCCAATCTGCTGTTTGAGCTGTTTGGCGAGGAGAAGGGTCTGCCTGCCCGTACTGCTATGGGCACCAATTCCTGCCCGGGCAACATTGCTGTAGAGATCGAGATGTTGGTGGAGTATGAATAAGAGCAGCGCAAGCCTTTACGCCTTTGAGGGCCAGCAGGACCTGGCAAGCCCCCAGCTGGTGTACTACCCGGCACTGATCCGCCAGAACATCCAGAAGATGATCGCCATTGCCGGGGGTGCAGACCGTCTGTGGCCCCACATCAAGACCCACAAGATGGCCCAGGTGGTGCAGATGCAGCTGGAGGCTGGCATCGACCGCTTCAAGTGCGCCACCATCGCAGAGGCAGAGATGGCCGCCCAGGCCGGGGCCAAGCGCATCACCCTGGCCTACCCCCTGGTGGGGCCCAACATCCGGCGGTTTGCCGCTTTGCAGCAGGCCTTCCCCCAGGTGGAGTTCTTTGCCATTGGGGATGACACCCAGCAGATCCGTCTGCTGGGCCAGGCCTGCCAGGCCAACGTGTTGATGGACGTGGACATGGGCCAGCACCGCACCGGTGTGGCCCTGGATAGGGTGGAAGCCATGTACCGGGAGTGGAACACCCTGCCCGGCATTACCATGCGAGGGATGCACTGCTACGACGGCCACCGCCACGAGAGCAGCCGCCAGGTCCGGGAGGAGATCATCGCCCCGGTGGACCAGCAGATCGAGGCCATCAAGGGCCGCCTCCAGGCGGACGGCTTGGATTGCAGCATCCTGATCATGGGCGGCACCCCCTCCTTCCCGGTCCACGCAGAGATGACCGGAGAGTTTTTGAGCCCCGGCACCTGCGTGATCCAGGACGCTGGCTACCGCAACGCCTACCCGGACCTGCAGTTCACCCCGGCAGCAGCGCTGCTGACCCGGGTCATCAGCCGCCCCAGCCGGGACGCCTTTACCCTGGACTTGGGCTGCAAGGCCGTGGCCACAGACCCCACCCCGGAGCGGGCGGAGATCGTGGGCATGGAGTACGCCCGCACGGTGATCCAGAACGAGGAGCACTGGGTGGTGCGGATGCCGGAGGAGCATATCGACGATATCCCTCCCATTGGCACTGAGCTGTTTGCCCTGCCCATCCACGTCTGCCCCACCAGCGCCCTGTACCCGGAGGTGCCGGTGGTGGAGGACGGTAAGATCGTTGGCTGGTGGAAGGTGGCGGCCCGAGACCGCCGCCTGACCCTTTGATTTGAGTAAAACACACACAATAAAATACAAGGAGTTGAATGCGATGCTGAAAAGTCAACAGGTCCGCAGCCTTTCACCGGAGATGGACCCCCTGCGGATGGGTATGGGCTGGAAGGTAGAGGATCTGGCAAAGCCGCAGATCATGGTGGAGAGCACCTACGGCAACAGCCACCCGGGCTCCGGCCACCTGAACATTTTTGTAGAGGAGGCCGTCCGGGCTGTGGACGACCACGGCGGAAAGGCTGCCCGGTACTACGCCACGGATATGTGCGACGGCATGGCCCAGGGCCATGACGGCATCAACTATTCCCTGGCCCACCGGGAGGCCATCACCAACCTGGTGGAGGCCCAGGCCAACGCCACCACCTTTGACGGCGGCGTGTTCATCTCCTCCTGCGACAAGGCCATGCCTGCCATGCTCATGAGCATTGGCCGCATGAAGGATATGATGGCGGCCATCGTGGTCACCGGCGGCGTGATGGAGGCCCACGACCTGCCGGCCCAGTATGTGGAAAATGATCCGGCCTGCGCCATCAACGAGCTGCTGACTCTGGAGCAGATCGGCAAGTTCAGTGCCCAGTACGAGCGTGGCGAGATCCCGGCCCAGCAGCTGACCTACTACAAGCAGCACGCCTGCCCCAGTTGCGGCGCCTGCTCCTTTATGGGCACTGCTTCCACCATGCAGGTCATGGCTGAGGCCCTGGGCCTGATGCTGCCGGGCACCGCTCTAATGCCTGCCACCGCTCCGGAGCTGAAGCAGGCCGCCTACGACGCCGGCACCCAGCTCATGAAGCTGGTGGAGGCCGGGGTCACCGCCGGGGATATCGTGGACCTGCGGAGCTTTGAGAACGCCATCATGGTCCACGCCGCCATCTCCGGCTCCACCAACGCCCTGATGCACATCCCGGCCATTGCCCACGAGTTTGGCATCGAGATCGACGCCGATACCTTCGACCGGATGCACCGGGGTGCCCATTACCTGCTGAACATCCGGCCTGCCGGTGACTGGCCTGCCCAGTATTTCTACTACGCAGGCGGCGTGCCTCGCATCATGGAGGAGATCAAGTCCATGCTGCACCTGGACGCCAAGACCGTTACCGGCAAGACTCTGGGGGAGAACCTGGAGGAGCTGAAGAAGAATGGCTTCTACCAGCACTGCGACGAGCTGCTGGCAGAAAAGAGCAAAAAGATCGGCCGCAAGATCCAGCGCACCGACATCATCCGCAGCTTTGATGCCCCCATCGGCACCAACGGCAGCATTGCCATCCTGCGTGGCAACCTGGCCCCGGAAGGCTGTGTCATCAAGCACACCGCCTGCCCCAAGGCCATGTTCAAGACTACCCTCAATGCCCGTCCCTTTGACTGTGAGGAGGACGCCATCGACGCCATCCTCCACGGCCGCATCCACCCGGGTGACGCCGTGTTTATCCGCTACGAAGGCCCCCGGGGCAGCGGTATGCCGGAGATGTTCTACACCGGCGAGGCCATCTGCTCCGACCCGGCCCTGGCCTCCAGCGTGGCCCTCATTACCGACGGCCGCTTCTCTGGTGCCAGCCGCGGTCCGGTCATCGGTCATGTGAGCCCGGAGGCTGCTGCCGGCGGCCCCATTGCCCTGGTGGAAGAAGGGGATATCATTGAGCTGGATGTGGAGGCCCGACGCCTGGAGATCACCGGCGTAAAGGGCCAGCACAAGACCCCCGAGGAAATGGAGGCCATCCTGGCAGAACGAAAAGCAAACTGGAAAGGTTTTACAAGCAAATACACCCACGGCCTGCTGAAGCTGTATAGTCAGCACGCAGTCAGTGCCATGAAGGGTGCTTACATGGAGTAAGGAGCGTAAAAGCTATGGCAGAAGCAAGAAGTCTGGTAGATATCAAACTGGATAACGCCTACAAGTTCGGTGCTGGCCGTTACCTGCAGGAAGCAGGCGCTCTGAACCTTGTGGGCAACGAAGTGGCACGCTTTGGCAAAAAGGCCCTGGTCATTGCAGGCCCCCGTGCCTGGGCTGCCACCGAAGGCAAGGTGGAAAAGAGCCTGTGGGATGCCGATGTGGCATTTGAGCTCTCCATCTACTCCGGTCAGAACACTTACGAGCGCGCGAAGGAGCACGCCCTGCAGGCTTTGACTAGCGGCTGTGAGGTCATCGTGGGTGTCGGCGGCGGCCGCATCATGGATCAGGCCAAGGCCACGGCTCACTTTGCCGGCGGCTTGCCCGTTGTGGAAGTGCCTACCTCTATTGCTACCTGTGCGGCCTTTGCCCCGCTGAGTGTTATGTACACCGCCGAGGGAGCTTCTCTGGGTAGCCTGCGCTACGACCATGAGGTCAACGCCATCGTTATGGACATGGATGTAATCTGCAAGGAGCCGCCCCGTTACGCCGCCAGCGGTATCATGGACGGTATGGCCAAGATGATCGAGCTCCAGAACGGCCGCAGTGAGATCCTGCTGGACGACGTGAGCATCGGCCTATTCACCGCCTACACCATTGCCGAGATGGCCTACCACGTTTACGAGAAAGAAGCCCATCAGGCCTGTCGCGACATTGCCGAGGGCAAGCTGACCAAGGCTGTGGAGGACATTGCATACCTGAATGTTGCCGTGGCCGGCATCATCAGCGGCGTAAGCAAGGGCTTTGGCCAAACCGCTCTGGGTCACGAGACCTACGAGCTGGTGCGGACCCACTTTACCCAGGAGGCAAAGCCCTACCTCCACGGCGAGATCGTGGCCATTGGCGACTGCCTGCAGATGGCCTTCAATGGTCATCCTGAGCAGGTGACACCTTTCCGTGACTTCATGCGCAGCATGGACATGCCTCTGACCCTGGAGGACATCGGCATTGACCCGAACTCTCCCAAGATGGAGAATTTGTTCCAGGACCTGTTCCACAGCCCCTTCATGGAGCCTACGGCAGAAAATGAGGGGCGTCTGCGCGAAGCCATGTGCTACTTGTCTGCAGACTGAGAAAATACCAAAAGTCGAATATATTTACTCGAATTGAATGAAAACGCTTAACAGAAGCCCTGCCTTTCGGCAGGGCTTCTGTTCCGGCTGGAGGTGTACGATTTCTCCGAAGCGGTTTTTCAGGAGGCGTTGCTGAATGCGCTGGCACATCGCTCCTATGAGGACATGGCACCGATCTACGTCAAGCACTACCCCACAAAGATCGTGATTGAGAACCCCGGAGGCTTTCCGGGGGACATCAACGAAAGCAACATCATCACCCACCAGTCCATTCCTCGGAATAAGTTGATTGCCATGACCCTTCAGCACCTGAAGTATGTGCAGCGTTCCGGGCAGGGCGTGGACATCATGTTCCAGAGTATGCTCACCGAGGGCAAAGCCTACCCGGAGTACGCCAGCACGGCCAACTCCGTCCGGCTGACCCTTCGCAGCACGATGGAAAACCAGAACTTCGTGCGTTTCATCGCAGAGACACAGGATAAGCGGTCCAAGATGTTCACGCTGTCGGAGCTGATGATTCTGCACTATCTCCGGGAGCAGCAGAAAATCACCCTGAAGCAGGCGGCAAAGACGATTCAGGAAACCGATGACAATGCCCACAAGGTTCTGAACGCTCTCCGGGACGAAGGGCTTTTGGAACTCAACGGCAAGACCTATATGCTGTCCCTCAAGGTCTACGAAACGGTGAAAACCGATGTGGCCTATGTGCAGGATAAGACGGTCAGCCAGATTCAGGCAAAGGATCGGATTCTCGAATATCTGAAGCATAAGCCGTCGATTACGAATCAGAAAGCTCAAGAGCTGTGTGGGTTTAACAAGAATCAAATCTATTATATCCTGCACCAGATGTGCAAGGACGGCATCTTGCAGCCTGATGGCGTAGGCCGGGGAACGAAGTACAAGAGTGTGAAGTGAAAATTTACGCTGACTTTTACGCTGAAAGTTTGATTTGCGCTGAATTTACGCTGACTTTCCGGGATTTACGCTGAAAATACGCTGACTTGGTACGGTTTGCGCTGAATTTACGCTGAGAAACGCGCGCCGCGCGATTAGCGATTTTGCCGCGCGTTTTCTGCGGCTCAGTCCTCCAGCCTGCCATGGTCACATCCCAGCGACAGGTAGTGCTCCATCTCCCCTCTCAGCACCATCTGTGTATACTCCAATGGCTTGTTCCACAGCAGCCAGTCCAGCTCTGCCCGTTGCGCCGGGGTGTTACTGTACTCGTCTTCCACAGCGATGCAGTCAATGGCAAGGGTGGTGCCATCTTCGAACTGGGCTTCCACCCGGTTGGTGTCCATGTTGTAGTGGCAGGGATGCAATTTTGTCATAATAGTATCCTCCAAGACTTGATTTTTGGTGTGCGGTCACTCGAACCAATGCCGTCAAGCCGTTGTCGGATAAAGGTGATTTTTAGTTTGTCTGGGAGTAAGTGCACGGTTTCTGCACGGTTTTTGCACGGTTTCAAAACGTGCAAAGGGTGCAAATTGTTGCAAAATCGGACAAAGGGTGCAGAAACTTGAAACTCAAAACTTGCGATGTATCGCAAAGAAATAACGATGAAACGTAACTTCCAAAAATTGAGGGAATCGCCCGGCGTGCGCTACGAATCAGTAGGCCGTGGATTAGAAGATTAAAAAGTAATGGCCTGTTGAACAAAAATGTTCGGCAGACCATTTTTTCATGGATTTAGAAGTGCTGTCAGTTCCAGCCATACAAAAACCTTGGGTTCAGCAGATGGATCTTTGCACCGGAAAAATCAAGGATACCCTCATCGCGCATCCGGCACAGCTCACGGGAAAGAGCACTGCGGTCCACACAGAGGAAATCCGCCAGTTCTGTCCGGGTGTAGGGTAGACTGTAACAGCCTTTTTCATCGGGTGTCAAGGTTTGAAGATAAATCTTCAGACGATCTCGAAGCCGTTTTTGTGCTAAAATACGCACTTTGGTGTTAAAAAAGAGAAGCTGCTGCGCCATGTCCTGCATAAGATTTGCTGTGACTTGCATCCGGCAGGGACAGGTCAGCGTTTTCTGTGACATCAATGCGCTGAAATCCAGCAGCATTACGGTACAGTCCGAACTGGCACGCAGACAGACCGGACTTACCGTCCAGCCAGTACAGGCCAGTTCTGCACCAAATACTTCTCCGGGACAAAAACGGCAGATGCTGATTTGATTGCCATTTTCATCATACAAAAATTCTTCCATCGTGCCATCCAGCAGAACACCCGTATTGTGGCTCTGCTCACCCAGCTCGACGATGTGCGCACCACGAGGATATTCACGGACAGTCGCATTCAAGCAACGAAGGACTTCCCTATATTTTCGCGGCTGGATGCCGTTGAACATGCCGCATTGCTGTAAAATTGAATAATACTGCTCCATCTTAAAATTTGCTTTGCCGTTGCCATAACAACGGACACTCCGAGGTAGTTGTGTTAAACTCTTGGTTAGAGATGCCTAATTAAAAGGCATCATTATTATACGGTATAAAGTTTGAAATGTCAAACCCTATAACTTGCAGGGTTTGTCTTGAAGGAGTGACACAATGCTTTCGTTGGGTATGGATATCGGCACTTCGACGGTCAAGTTGGTGCTGTTGCGTGATGGTGCAATGGCAAAGCAGTGGATGGCGGTGCATCATGGCAGGCCGTTCGCCTGCCTGAAAAAAGGACTTTCTGCATTGGAACTGGATGCAGACACACCGTTTTCGCTCTGTGTAACTGGCAGCAACACCGAAGCTCTGCTGGAGCAAGATTCAGCCATTCCCTCTTTGGGCGACATTCCAGCCATCGTCGAGGGTGTGCGCCAGCTTGTTCCGCAGGCTGGTTCGGTCATTGAAATCGGCAGTCAGGGTGCGCGATTCATCACGGATTTGCAGAGCCGTGCGCCGCAGTTCGCAGTCAACGAACACTGTGCGGGCGGCACGGGCTCGTTCTTTGAAGATCAGATGTCCCGCGTAGGCTGCAAACTAGAAGATTATTCTTCACTGGTCGAGCAGGCACAGAGTGTCCCCCGCCTTTCTGGTCGGTGTGCCGTCTTTGCCAAGACCGACATCATCCACCGTCAACAGGAAGGAGCTGCTACGCCGGATATTCTTCTGGGTCTGTGCTATGCGATGATCCGCAACTACAAAGCTACCATCGTGCGTCGGCTTCCCGTCTGCAAGCCGGTAGTGTTCTGTGGCGGCGTGACCTGCAACACCGGCGTCATCCGGGCTATTCGGGAAGTGTTCGGCCTGACCGAAGAAGAACTCATCGTTCCGGAGTTTGCCCGGTATGAAGCGGCTCTTGGTGCTGCACTCAAAGCGTCCGGCTCGTTCACGTTACGTCAACTGAATGATTCTCTGGACCGTACACGAACAACACACCACACGGTCGGAACATTGCCCAAACTGGAACTGCGCCCCGGCACGAGCCTTGCGGAGCCAAACGCTACCAAGATCATTCCAGAAGGTGGCTGCGCATTGGGCATCGACATCGGCTCCACCAGTACCGACCTTGTTCTGGTCGGTGCTGACGGTGAACTGGTAGACTTTCAATATCTGCGCACCGCAGGTGACCCGGAAGGAGCTGTCCGCAAAGGACTTGCAAGCATTCGTCAGCGGTTTGGCGATATCCGGTTTACGGCTGTCGGCGTGACCGGCTCCGGACGTGAGCGTGTCGGCAAGCGCATCGGCGCGGATGCTGTCCGGGATGAGATCACTGCGCAGGCCAAGGGTGCAGCTCACTGGGTACCGGAAGTCGATACTGTGTTTGAGATCGGCGGACAGGACAGCAAGTACATCAGTATCCGGGACGGTGAAGTCGTGGACTTCCAGATGAACAAGATCTGCGCCGCCGGTACAGGCTCTTTTGTGGAGGAGCAAGCCGTCCGCATGGGCATCCCGCTGGCAGAATTCGGCCCGTTGGCCCTTTCTGCCGAACATCCGGCCGCATTGGGCGAACGCTGTACCGTATTCATCGAAACGGCCATTGCATCAGCCGTCGCAGAAGGCGTTTCGCAGGCAGAGATCGCCGCCGGGCTGTGTCACTCCATCGTCCAGAACTATCTGCACAAGGTAGTCGGCTCCAAGCCGGTGGGCCAGCACATTGTCTTACAGGGCGGCGTCGATTATAACCCCGGCATTGTGGCGGCATTCCAATCCGCATACGGCGACCGCGTACAGGTCAGCCCGGTCTTTTCCATCAGCGGCGCATATGGCGTGGCTCTTCTGGCACAGGAAGCGGTGGGCGATGCGCCTAGTCAGTTTGTGGGCTTCGACAGCCCTGCACAAGCCGCAGAGGACAGCCGCAGCGCGGAGATCCAGAAGAACATTGACTTCTACAAGCAGGCGGACAAACTGCTTTTGGAGGGTTATACCGGCAAACGCGACCCACGTAAAAAGACCGTAGGTGTGCCTTTTGCGTTGATGATCCACAAGTTCTTCCCGATGGCGAATGCCTTCTTTACCTCGTTGGGCTTCAATGTCGTCCTGACTGACCCCACCAGTGAGGAAACGATCCGGCTGGCTCAGCAGACCGCACAGGGAGAGACCTGCTACCCGGTCAAACTCATTTACGGCCATATGCAGCAGCTCATCGACCAAAAAGTAGATTATATCTTCCTGCCCACCATCCACACGATGAAGCACGAAAAGAGCCGTGTGAAACACAACTACGGCTGCGTCTATATGCAGACGGCAGCCGTATCCATTGCCAAAGCTCTGGACATTGAGAGCAAGGGCATCACCTTGCTCAGTCCGGTGTTCGATCTCGACTTCGGGCAGGAAGCTATGGCATCTGCAATGCTGGGACTGAGCAGGATCTTAGGGATCCCGAAACCGTTTTGTGCCAAAGCTCTGCTCAGTGGTGCCATGGCGGTGCGCCGCCATACCGCCGCCGTGGAAAAACAGGGCAAAGCTCTGCTGGCTACCCTGAGACCGGACGATAAAGTGTTGGTGCTCATCACCCGCAACTACGGCGTTTCCGACCCCATCCTGAACATGGGCATCCCGGAACTGCTGTTGGAGCGGGGCTACAAGGTCATCACGCTGAGCCACCTGCCCGGTCATGCGCTGGACATCTCCGATGAATACGATAATCTTTATTATCCGTTCGGGCAGCATATCCTGTCCGGAGCAAAGCTGATCGCTCACCACCCGAACCTCTACGCTGTCTATCTGACCAACCACGGCTGCGGCCCGGACACCATGCTCTCACACCTGTTCAAGCAGGAGATGGGCGATAAACCCTACCTGCAAATCGAAGTGGATGAGCATTTTTCCAATGTGGGTGTCATCACTCGCATTGAAGCCTTCCTGAACAGCCTGCAGCACCGCCCGGCGGTGGCTCTGCCGACAGATTTCAACATCGAGCAGGTCGATATTCACCCCTGTCGTCTGGCACAGACACCATCCCCCAATGTGCCGCTCTATCTTCCGGCGATGGGTGCTTATACGCCCTATCTGGCCGCATATTTCAAACAGCAAGGGGCAGACCCCTACGAGCTGCCGCACCTGACGGACGATATTCTGAGCCTTGGCCGAGCGGAGACGAGTGCAAAAGAATACCTGCCTTTCCCGGCACTGCTGGGCAGTATCCTTGCCGAGCGTAAAAACGACCAGACAGATGCGCAGTTCCTGATTCCGCAGACGCAGGGAGCGGAAGCAGACGGTCAATACGCCCGTGTCATCCGTGCTGTGTTGGACCGCAGAAAAGAGCGGAATGCTCAACTGGTCAGCCCGATGCTGGAAACACTGCCCGAAATGGCGCAGAACCGTGACGCCCTCTTCCGCGCACTGTTGGCGGGAGATATCCTCTATGCCGCCCCGGTAGACCAACGTGCAGACATTTCGGCACAGTGGGATGCTCTGCCCGGCTGGGAGCAGCTGCACACCGCGGCGAGAGAGATCGGCGCACTTCCCGCAAAAGGCCGCCGCATTGCCGCGGTTGGTACGCCGCTCTGCCTGACAGAACTGGACAGCGGCGTACTTTCCGCGCTGGAAGCCGAAGGCGAACGGGTGCTTCGCGCCCCACTCAGCGAGGCGCTCTGGTTTCTGTGGAAAGACAATTTGGATGACAACAAACCATCGGCTGGTTGGCTTGACCAGATGCAAAGGCAGATGCAGACCCTTGGGAATGAACTTGGAGCGCAGAGTGCCTTTGCGGAAGACGCTGAAACACTGTTCCTCATTGCGGACTCTGCCTTGCCGAATTTTTCAGGCGGGAACGGCCGATATCGGTACGCCAAGGCCGTGGAGCTTTCTGGCCGTACCAATGCAGTGCTGACCCTTGCACCCCGGTACGAAAATACCGCGATGATTCTGGATATGCGCGGCCTGCACGATGCCTGTCGGGCTCCGCTGTTCCAGCTTTCCCTTGATAATGACTGGGATGAGACTGCATGGAGCCGCCTGCGTTCGTTCCTCTACTACTGCTGAATCCGGCAGACGCAAAGAACCCGTCCGGTACGTCCGGACGGGTTCTCTGCGTCTGTTATGAAACAGAAGATCGCTTATTCGATGACCAGCAGCAGGCTCATCTTGAACTTGCCCTGTGCGGTAACGCTGTGCAGGCCGTTCTTATCGAAGCGGAAGCTCTCGCCTGCGTTCAGCTCGTGATCCTTGCCCTCATAGCCAATAATGGCCTTGCCTTCGAGGGCGGTCAGGATGGCATTGCCGGGAGCGCGGTGCGGAGTCAGGCCGGTGCCCTCGTCAAAGGCCATCAGGACAAATTTCATGTTGTCTGCATGAGCGATGTCCAGATTGGCGATGCTGCCCTCTTCATAAGAAATGAGATTCTTCAGCTCGGTGGGCTGGCCAGCCTTGATGATGTTGTTCATGGTAAAATTCTCCTTTTTCAAAATGATTTCGGTATAGATCATTCCACTGTCGGTTTTTGTGCCGCACAGTGTTTTTGGCGGTACATACAGCACTTCTCCGGGTTTGACGGACACTTCCTGCCCATCGACTCCCAGAAGAAACCTGCCGTTTCCCTCACCACCCAGATAAAGAGTGGTGCAGTCATAGTATTCCGGGGTAATAGAAGTGCCTGCGCCCAAGGAAAACCATGTTACCGGCACTCCATAGCCCAGTCCGGAAGGTCGGGAAACGGTCATGGCATCCCGGATCGGGCGAACCTGGGAAAGTGTAAAAGGGACATTGTTCATACAGCAGTTTCCTCCCGCAGACCAACCGGAACGATGCTGCGCACCGACCGCCCCTGATAATGCAGTTCATCCACCAGCACCTGGACATCAAAAGAATACGAGATGTTCTCCTCGTTCAAGATCTCCGCGGCCGGACCGTAGAAAAATTCGCCTTTGCGGTTCAGCATCAGGGCTTCGTCCGCTACGCTCATGGCATTGGTGGGATAGTGGGTATTCATGATGGCACTGATGCCGGATTCATGCGCCAGCCGCTCCACCATATTCAGTACTAAGATCTGATTGTGGAAATCCAGACCGGTTTCCGGCTCGTCCAGAATGATGAGCTTCGGCTCGTTGATGAGGGCACGGGCAATGAGCACCATTTGCAGTTCACCGCCGCTCATCCGGTTGCAGTCCTTGTTGGCAAGACGGGTGATCCCCACTCGTTCCATCATGGCTTCCGCCATTTCGATTTCCTCTTTGCCGGGTTGCTGAAAGGCTCCGAGATGCGCACTGCGCCCCAGCAGAACCATTTCCAGACCGGTGTAGGAAAAAGCGAAGCCACGGGACTGCGGAATGTAGGAGATAGTGCTCCAGACATCCTTCGGCTTGAGGGTGTGGATATCCTTCCCGTAAAATAGGGTTTTTCCGCTGTGCCATGGCAGCAGACCGATCATGCACTTGAGCAGGGTGGTTTTACCAATGCCGTTTGGACCAAGAGTCGCAAGGATATGCCCTTCTTCCAGACCCAAATTGATATTTTCGAGAATCACAGGCTGCTTCGGGTAGCCGAAGCAGCCGTTCTGCACTTCCAAGATCATTGCAGATTGCTCCTTGTTTTATTCAACAGAGAAATAAACGCCGGTGCGCCGATGATGGCGGTGAGGATGGAAAGAGGCAGCTCGATAATGCTGAGGCTGCGGGACAGGGTATCGATCAGGATCATAAAGCTGGCTCCCAGACTGAGACTGAGGGGCACCACATAACGGTTGTTGCTTCCAACCAGCATCCGGGATGCGTGCGGGATCAGCAGGCCGATCCAGCCCACCTGACCGCACATGGAAACGGCTGAAGCCGTGATCAGCGTAGATGCAACAATAAACAGCATCCGGGTCTGTTTGATGTTGATGCCGCTGGAACGAGCCTCGTCATCACTCAGCGAAAGGATGTTCAGCCGCCAGCGCAGCAGATAGATGATGATGATTCCAGCAACGATAAGCGGGCAGCCGATCAGGATCTTTTGGTAACTGGCACTGGTAAAGCTGCCCAAGAGCCAGTAGGTGATCTCCGGCAGCTTGTTCTGAGGATCGGCAGTATATTTCAGCAGCGAACCCAGTGCGTTGAACAGAGCGGATGCGATCGTACCGGCCAGCACCAGATAAACCATAGAACGCCCATCACTCTTGCCTGCGATTTTCAGAGTAAAACAGACGGAAATCAGGCCAAAGACCAAGGCGATGAGCTGCGTTTCCAGAATACTGCAAGACAGGATAATAGCAAGAATTGCACCCACACAGGTGCCGCTGGTCACACCCAAAATATCCGGTGTGGCAAGCGGATTGGAGAATAAGGATTGATAGGCATTGCCTGCACAAGACAGACCTGCGCCGACGATGATGGCCGTCAGAATGCGGGGCAGCCGCAGATTGATGACGATGGAGTAGTTCTGTACATTTGAGGTGCTCTCACCCGTCAGTGCAGTGCGCAAAGCTGTGAGAACTTCGCCTACCGGAACATTCATTCGCCCAAAGCACAGGCAGATGAGTGCGGTCACAAGGGGAAAAGCGAACATCAATACCACGGCCAGAGGAGTGAACCGGCCTTTTTTTATCCAGATGGTATCCTTCATCAGTACAGCAGCATTTCCTCCAACTCGTCATCTGTCACATCGTAGCCGTACCATGTCTTGTAATATTCCTTGATGGTATCGCCCAGCGGATAATCGGCAAAAGCATCCGGGTAGGTGTTGCAGGCCAGCCATGCCAGCACCAGCGGAGCATCCGGATTCGGGGTGAACCAGTTCCACATGCCCAGCGTAGTGTTGTAGACCCGGCCGCTCTTCACGGCAGTCAGGGTGGAGAAGTCGGCACCGTCCACATTCCCGCTCAGCACGTCCTCGGTGCGCAGGGGCTGCAGGCCGGGACCATCCAAGAAAAGAATATCGGGATCCCAGCTATAGATCTGCTCCATGCTGGCCTGTGCAAAGCCAGTGGCTTCCAGTGCCTTGTCCGTTACGCCCAGACGCTTCATCCAGTAGGTGCCAAAGGTGCCCTGACCGGATACCTTCGGCACACCGTCTGCATACTTCCACAGGATCAGCGCACTGGGGCGATCCGTTTGAGGGATTTCCGCAATACGGGCTTCCACATCGGTCACGATCTCATCACCGGCAGCAACAAAGGCGTCGGTCTTGCCCGGTTCGTTGAAGATCTGCTCCAGCAGCTTCAGCCACTCTTCGTAACGTTCAATGGGATCAGCTTCCGTAGATGCGCCCACGGTAGCGAAACCGACGGAGGGGATTCCGCTGGCCTTCAGGATTTCGGCATGGGAGGAGTTGCCGGCATTGTACAGGATAACATCAGGGTTCAGCTTCAGGATCTCCTCGATGTTCAGGTCGCTCTGAGCATAGACCGTATCGCTGGACTTCAGAAGCTCCGGGGCGATATTCTTCAATACAGTGTCAGAAATGACCGACTTGAAAGAGCCGCAGTAACCCACGATGTAGGGAGCGCTGCCCTCAAAATAAGCCATGTAGGTGGACAGGATCGGAATCTGGTCGATGACGACACGGGTGACCTTATTAGGCACTTCTACTTCGTTGCCGCCGTGGTCTACGACGGTATGGGTGCCGGTCTCATCCATAGATGCGGCAGAGGAAGCTGCTTCGCTGGATACAGCGGAAGAAGCCATAGAAGAAGCCATGCTGCCGGAAGAAGAACCGCAGGCGGCCAGAACACCGGCTGCACTTACAGCAGCCATGGCAGTGATAAACGAACGACGAGAAATTTTTTTCATGGAAAACTCCTTTGATAAATCAATGGTTCTTTGGTCGTGGCGGTTAGTTAGTTATAACCAACTACAGAGCATTTTATCAAATTCACTTTCCCTTGTCGGTTGCTATGGCAACGGCGGCGCAAATTTATGTGATGGCAAAAATAGACACAAAAACAGGGTGCGCCCTGAATAGGACGCACCCTGCCATCGCAATTCACGATCTGATTCGTTGGCAACAACCGTGAATTGCATATCGCAAACAGGTCGTTGAGAATTGCGCTGCTTGTAAAACTTGCGATCAAGACCACAGACAACAATATGTACAACAGCGCGTTCCCCGTCGGGAACGCGCTGTTTCTCTTTGCCGGGGGAATGATGAGCCTGCTCTGCCTGCCATGCGGCAAATTCCCGTGCCAGACGGTCGATGACTTCATCGGGATAGGGGGAGGTGTTTGTGCATGAAAGACGCAGGCTGCTACAAAACGGCAAGGTCTCCCGCAATCAGGAAACCCTGCCGTTTTGTGCTATATGTCGGCTGAATCAGGCAGCCTTCCGCAAACTTACAGTGCCACGCTGACCGGCAGGACATACACGCCGTCGGCGGTGTAGAAGGTGATCTGAGTGATCGTCTTGCCGATGATGGATGCAAAGTAAGGATCATCGGCATTGAAGCCCAGCTTGGTACCATGCCAGATGTTGGCCAGATGACGCAGGCCGTACTCACTGCCATCGGCGGTGGTCAGAACTGCGCCGTAGACCTTGTTGGCCTTGTAGTCCAGATCAAAACCGGAGATTTTCATCTCGTGGGTGGCGCGGTGACCGTTGGTATTCAGCTCCACAGTGGCGCCCTCCACGGTGGTCTCGGTGGCGTGGACCTTGCCAAACTCCCACTTGCCGCTCAGCAGGTCATACCATGCGGTGATGTAGTAGGCAGGGGTCTCACTGAGCTTGTAGTAAGCGTAGCTCTCGTTCTCAAACAAGGCATCTGCGCCGGTGTAGGTGGTGGTGGATTCCTTGCCCTTCAGGGTAACGGTAATGTCGTAGCTGTCGGCATCGGTGACCTGCTTTGCATTCTTCAGCGCCCACGGGGTCAGCACCTTGACCGGGAAGGAAACGCCGGTGATGTCGGTGCCATCTGCGTTGACGTGGTAGGAACCGGCGACAAGCTTGCCCGCACGGGGCTTGTTTCTGGTGGCGCTGGTCACAGCGTCGATCTCGGATGCGTTGTCCGCACCGACAGCCTTGTAGAAGTCGGCGTAGGGGATGTTCATCTGGACATAGCTGGAGGTCAGGCTGTTTTCCTGTTCCATCTCTTCCGCAGCGAAGGCCGGGACTGCCACAGCGCATACCAGCATAGCGGCCGCAAGTACACCTGCAAATACTTTTTTCAATCTCATGGTAACATACCTCTATCACAGTTTTGAAAAAACGGTTAGCTTTGTCTAACAACTGATGCAAAAAAATGCAGGGGAAAAAACCCTCAGATGGTTAGTCAAAACAAATTCATAAAGTAAAAATAGCACTCCCACCGGGCGTTGTCAAGCGGAAACCAGAAAGTTTGCAGAGGTGAATTTTTCGGTGCAGGAAACGATCTGCATCCTCTATACCGCAAAGCCCTTGACCTTTTTGCCGGAGCGCAGTATACTTTTTATGCGGTTAGTCATGAATAACCACAAGGAGGTACTACATGATACAAGACGCATTCTGGGGGGTATTGATCCCCTTTCTGGGTACAAGCCTTGGGGCAGGCTGTGTGTTCTTTTTGAAAAACGCTTTGAGTGACGGCATCCAGCGCGCCCTCACCGGCTTTGCCGCCGGAGTGATGGTGGCGGCATCGGTGTGGAGCTTGCTGATCCCGGCTATGGAGCAGGCCGCAGATCTGGGCAGGCTGGCGTTTTTCCCGGCGGCGGCAGGCTTTTGGCTGGGCGTCCTGTTTTTGCTGCTGCTGGACCATCTCATCCCGCATCTGCACCAGAACAGTTTGCAGGCCGAAGGGCCAAAAAGCCAGCTCCAGCGCACCACCATGATGGTTCTGGCGGTAACGCTGCACAACATCCCGGAGGGTATGGCGGTGGGCGTGGTCTATGCCGGGTATCTTGCCGGGACTACTCAGATCACCGCTGCCGGGGCGCTGGTACTTTCCCTTGGCATTGCCATCCAGAACTTCCCGGAGGGGGCCATCATTTCCATGCCGCTGCGGGCGGAAGGAATGAAAAAAGGCCGGGCGTTCTGGGGCGGCGTGCTGTCCGGCATCGTAGAGCCCATCGGGGCAGTGCTGACGATTCTGGCGGCAGGCATCGTGGTGCCTGCTTTGCCCTATCTGCTCAGCTTTGCTGCCGGAGCCATGCTGTATGTGGTGGTGGAGGAACTGATCCCGGAAATGTCGCAGGGGCAGCACTCCAACGTCGGCACGGTGTTTTTTGCGGTGGGCTTCAGCGTGATGATGGTGCTGGACGTGGCACTGGGGTGACGGTTGGAGTCCCCGAAAACGAAATCCCTTTCAAAATCCCCGAAAATGCCTGAACTTCTTGACAGAGGAGACGGCAGGGCGTATTATTTTGGCAGAAGGACCGCTGAGAAGCGGCTTTTTATAGAACAGAAGGTTAGCTTTGTTTAACTTCCGGCACGATGAATTGCTGGCCTGTCACCCGGAGCAGTGGGCGCATCCGGTAAAAAGCATCGCATTGTGAACGGTAAACAGAAAGAGGGTGGCGTTATGTCATTTTTTGAAAACACCCGAAAGCCCGTAGGCTTTGGCGGAAAGATTATGGTCGCAATGATGAACTTTGGACACAGCGCAATGGCAGGATGGGGGCTGAGTTTTTTACGGCCTGCCCCGGATGCCATGGTGCTGGACTGCGGCTGCGGCGGTGGAGCGAACATTAAAACGCTGTTGAAACTGTGCCCCAACGGCAAGGTGCAGGGCATCGACTACTCAGCCGTCAGCGTGGAAAAAACGCGAAAGGTCAATGCCGGAGCCATTGCGGCAGGACGGTGTACCGTGCAGCAGGCAAGTGTGGCAGAGCTGCCGTTTGAAGCGGAGCGGTTTGATGTGGTGACCGCCTTTGAAACGGTCTATTTCTGGCCGGAGCTTGCACAGAATTTCAGAGAGGTCTATCGGGTGCTGAAGCCCGGCGGAATCTTTTTCATCTGTAACGAAGCGAACGGCGAAACGACAAAAGACGACAAATGGACACAAATTATCAATGGGATGACCATCTATACGGATACTGCACTGAAAGAATATCTGGAAAAAGCAGGATTTTGTCAGCTCCAAAGCCACAAAAATAAAAAGGGCTGGCTGTGCGTTACGGCGCAGAAATAAGGTGCGAGCATGTCGAAAAAAGCAACGGAATTTCAAAGAAATGCAATGAGCTGGATGTACCGGGGCAAGGAGATCTTCAAGCCTTTGAATACCGGCTGGATCGACGAGAATGCTGCCTGCGTGCGCGAATGGGTGGCGAACATCTTCTTCTACCGCAAAGGCGATACGACCATTATGGTCGATGCGGGATATAACTACGACCGCCTTGCCGAAAAAATGGGCTGGCTTGGGATCGATCCGAAGTCGATACACCATATCCTTATCACCCATCAGGACACCGACCATGTAGGCGCGGTGGAAGCGGACAGCCCCGGTCTGTTCCGGAACGCGAAGCTGTACATCGGTGAGATTGAAAACCACTATCTCACCGGAGAGACTCGCCGCAAGGTGATTTATCATCTCTACAAGCTGCCGCAGGTGACAATTAACAACGAAAAGGTACTGCTGCACGATGGGCAGGTACTTGACATTGACGGCATCAAAATCGAGTGTTTTCTCGTTCCCGGCCACACATGGGGACACATGGTCTATCTCATTGATGATAAGTACCTGTTCACCGGCGACACCATTTGGTTCGGTGCAGACGGCGGCTACAGCTTCATTTCCTCGCTGGCGGAGGACAATAAGCTGGCTGTGCAGTCGCTGGCAGAGCTGGAGCGGAAACTGCGCGCACGTGGGCTGCATCCATATTTCATCACCGGTCACACGGGATGGACGGACAATTTTGCCTTTGCGTTTGCCCACAAAGACAAGCGCTGTTCACCGTTCAAAAAACGAGTACACGACCCATCGGCGCCCTATGATGCCTACGACGAATCGGACGACACCGAAGAAAATGCAAAGAGCGGTTTTCTGAAAGGCGTGGGAAGATGAAGGACAGCGAATTACAAATTGACCGCAGCTGCCATGTGCTATATTCCAAACCCTGTAAAAAGGAAATTCTGGCGAAAATCACTCTGCACTATCCGGAGGCGGAGCGCGAGGCGGTCTGGGAGCAGGTGCAGCTGAGATACGCAGAGCTTCTTTCCAAGTGGCGCACCGACCTCGGCGGTAAAAAGAATTTTCACAACGGCGTAGGCGGCACCTACGACTGCATCGCCATCATGTGCTTTTACGATGTGTGCCGGGATGTGGTCACATTCCGCGAAATGGAAGAGATAGAAGAAAATCTGGTCCTGCCGTCCTTCCGGAAGCTGCGCTTCGTTGACATCAACAAGCCATTCTGGAAAAAGCTGATGTATCGGGCGTTCCGCACTGCCAAAAAGCACTGTGACACATGGCATGATTACGAGATGGATGTTACGCCTTACGAAAACAGCAAGCCCATCTATTATGAATTTACGGCGTGTCCGGCGGCGGAATTTGCCAAGCGGTTCGGATTTGCGGACATTATGCCCGCCCTGTGCAATGTGGACTATGCGTCCATGGAACTGCTCCATGCCAAGCTCGTGCGGACGACCACCTGCGTGGACGGCTGCCGATGCGACTATACCATCTGCGGCGATAAGGATCCATACGGAAAGGAACATCCCGAATACCGGGATGAAAAGGGATACAGGAGGAATAAGTGATGCTTTTACAGGTGATCCTGGAAGGTCTTGGGCTGGGGGCTTTGCTGGTTCTTGTCTGTGCTGTGGGCATCTGCAAAGGGGCTGTTGGGATGGTGCATCTTTACAGCCCGGCGGTGCAGCAGCGGTGCGTGAAGCTGGGACTTACAACACACGAGAAAATCAAGCGCAATTCTTTGATTTTCAAAGCGTTCTGCGTCCCCGGCTACATCGCCTATGTGCTGGTCTGTGTCTATGGGATAAATGGTACGCACGGCTTTGCGGCGGGCTTCTGGCAGCTGCTGGTCATCTTGTCCGTTATGAATCTGATCGACCGCTTTTTGATCGATGATTACTGGGTGGGGCATACGAACGCATGGACGATCCCCGGAACAGAGGATCTGAAACCGTACATCACCGCAAAAGACAAGCAGAAAAAATGGCTTTTCGGTACGGCAGGTATGGCGGTCATAGCGGCTGTACTGGCGGCAATTATGACAGTTTTTATTCACTGAGGAAGGAACCTATGAAATATAAAATCGAGAAAAACACCGTGCAGGAGACGCTGATCCTCCCGCTGTATTCCCGGAAGCTGTGTACGGAGCTGTACCCGAACCTTTACCGGGATGAAACAGCGGTTCGTCTGCTCGACCAGATCGACTACGACTTTTCAGAGACAGAGAAAAACTCCCGCAGCCTGATGCAGCGGTTCGGTGCGCTGGAGGTCGCCATGCGGCAGAATGACCTTGCTTTTGAAGTGCGGGAATACCTGAAAACGCACCCCGGCGCAGCGGTGGTCAATCTGGGCTGTGGGCTGGATAACGCCGGCAGAGCCTGCGACAACGGCAGCTGTAAGATCTACAATCTGGACTTCCCGGATGTGATTGCTCTGCGGCAGCAGCTTCTGCCCGCCGGGGAGCGGGAGCAAAACATCCCCTGCGACCTGAAAGACCCCGCATGGTTTGGCAGAATCGATGCCTCCGGCGGGGCGGTGTTCTTTGCCTCCGGGGTGTTCTATTACTTCCTGACGGAGCAGGTTCGGGAACTGGTGCAGGGGATGGCGGACGCTTTCCCCGGCGGAGTGCTGGTCTTTGATGCTGCCAACCGGACGGCGGTGAAGATGATCGCCAAAACGTGGCTCAGGACGGCGAAAATCAAGGATGTAGGGGCATATTTCGCGGTTTCGGATGCAAAAAGTGAGCTTTCCCCATGGGACAGCCGCCTGCAGGTGTCCAGCCGGGGCTATATGCTGGGTTACAGCGACCTGAAAGACCCTTCCGTCAGCGGCTTTTTCCGATTCCTCGCAAGGGTTGGGGATGGCGGGATGAAAATGCAGATCGTGAAGATCGGATTTGGAGGCAGACAATGAAGTGTGCAGGGATGCCCATGGGGATGTGGGTGCTGTTTGCAGGCTCCTTTCAAAAGCAGCTGACGGCGGTACTGGGTTATGATGCAGCCACCGCAAAGCAGACCACCAAAACCGCCAAGCCGAAATACAAAGAGATCCTCGCCAAATTGCCGGAGTTTGAAAAGGGGGACCGCTTCCAGTTGAACATCATTGGCTGCGCCATGCTGGGGGCGTTCGTCCTCTGTATGCCGCAGCGGCCGGATGCAGAGGCGCTGACGGTATACTATGAGAACGCTCAGATGACGCCGCTGATGAAGTGGTTCTGCCGCAAGAGCGGAAAAAGCAAGTTTACCGCAAAGGACATTGCTGCCATGAAAGCCACCGCCGCTCTGAAAGCCGCCGACCGCAACCCCTACTCATGGAACATGGAGTTTTACGAATACCCGGACGGCAGCGGCTACGAGGGACGCTTTACGAAATGCGGCATCTGCACACTGATGCAGGAGCTGGGGCTTTATGACCTGACGCCCGCCCTGTGTCATCTGGACTACGCCATGAGCGAAGCGGGCGGCGTAACGAACTTTGTGCGGCAGTATACTCTTGCCTCCGGCGGACCCTACTGCGACTGCGGGTATCAAAAGAAACGAGTATGAGGTGGAACAGCATTGAAATACTTTGAATTCGGACAGGAGCGCCCGGAACTGATGGCGATGCCCCGCACCGTCGTGTTCTCCAACGAAACGGGGAGCGGGAGTATGACCATCTGTCCACTGTTTTCGGGGGCAGAACTGTACTACAACGATATGCATCTTGTTTCCTTTGACGAGGCTCCCGTACTAGCGCGGAATGTGATCGAGATCAACCACTGCCGCGCGGGGCGTTACGAGTGCAGTTTTGGGGAAAATAGCTGCTGCTACCTGGCGGCAGGGGATTTTGCGGTGTGTGCGGCAGCGCGCAAGAAATCCTCCTCCTGCTTTCCGTTGCGGCACTACCACGGCATCACCATCCTACTGGATCTGGATGCGGTCTCGCCGGAAATGCGGAGCCAGATGGAATGGTATGGCGTAGACCTTGATGTCATACGGCGGTACATCTGCACGGAAAACCGCTGCTGTATCCTGCGGTCAGAACCGACCATTGCCCATATTTTTTCAGAGCTTTACACAGCGCATTCTGTGCCGGACACCGGCTATCTGAGGTTGAAAGTACTGGAGCTGCTGCACATTCTGAGCCGCCTGAAAGACCGGGATGATGTGCAGCAGACAGACTACTTCAATCAGCATCAGGTGGAATGTGCCAGACGCGCGGCAAAACTTCTCACACAGAAACTGACCGTCCATCAAACCATTGAACAGCTTGCGCAGGATGTCGGACTTTCGGCTACGGCACTCAAGACCTGCTTCAAAAGCGTTTACGGCAGCTCGGTCTATGCATATCAGAAGGAATACCGCTTGCAGCTGGCACAGAAGCTGCTGACCGAAACGGACAGCACCATTGCAGAAATTGCACACCAGATCGGCTACGAAAATCCAAACAAGTTTTCTTCCGCGTTTCGCCAGTCTCTTGGCATGACCCCGACGCAATATCGGAAGATGCGTCCGATTGGATAGATTTTGTCTGTTTGGTTCTTGTAAAAAACGGCCTGTTCCAGTAAAATCTGTTTGTGGTTAGTTGACGCTAATTGCAAAATCAAACGATTTTTCTGGAGGGGATTTTCCATGCGTATGATGAAAAAAGTTCTGGGTGTGGTGACCGTACTGGCTCTGTCTGTCTCTCTGCTGGCCGGTTGCGGCAGCACGGCGGCATCCCCGGTGTCTTCTGCTGCAAGCACTGCGGCGGAGCCTATTTCTGCGGCTTTACCAATGACCTTGCGACCCTGACCTTTGACGGCGAAGCTTCCACCATTTCTGGTACCGATAAGGACGGCATTGAGCTGTTCTGTACTGAGAATCTGGCAGGTTAATACGCAGAATGTGATGTGGAGCAAAAACGCCGCGGCACATTTTTGCATAAAAATTATTTGAAGGAGGTTCTTTCGTGAAAAAACAGTCCGATCTTTCCCGGCTGATGGGTTACGCCGGGAACTACCGATATTTCACCTACGCTTCGTGGGTGCTGTCTGCGGTCAGTGCGCTGGTGGCGCTGGTGCCTTTTGTGTACATCTGGAAGATCCTGCGGGATGTGCTGAACACAGCGCCAAACTATGCGCAGGCGGTGAACATCCCGCATTACGGCTGGATGGCAGTGTTATTCGCGGTGCTGTCTTACCTCATTTACATTGCGGCGCTGATGTGCTCCCACCTGTCGGCGTTCCGGGTGGCGACCAATCTGCGGCTGGCGGTGTCGGAGCATCTGGCGGTGCTGCCGCTGGGCTTTACCGAGAACTTCGGCAGCGGCAAGCTGCGTAAAATCATCCATGAGAGCACCGGAGCCGCCGAGACCTATCTGGCCCACCAGCTGCCCGACCAGTACAACGCCATCGCCACCCCGGTGGGGCTGCTGGTTTTGTTGCTGGCGTTCGACTGGCGGCTGGGGCTGCTGAGCCTTGCGCCGGTGGTGCTGGCCTTCCTCATTATGACGACCATGACCGGCAAGCAGATGGCCGAAAAAATGCGGCAGTACGGCAACGCCTTGGAGGCGATGTCCAACGAGGCAGTGGAGTACGTCCGGGGTATCCCGGTGGTTAAGACCTTCGGGCAATCGGTATTTTCCTTCAAAAAGTTCAAGGCCACCATTGATGAGTACGAAAAGTGGGTCGTCTCCTACACCAAAGAGCTGCGCCTGCCCATGATGTTCTACACCGCCGCCGTCAACGGCGTGTTCGCCTTTTTGATCGCGGGCGGGCTGCTGTTCACGACCCACGGCGTCACCCCGGAGTTTCTGCTGAACCTGCTGTTCTATATCATCATCACGCCGGTGATCTCCCTGACCTTGACCCGTATAATGTACATGAGTGAGAACAAGATGGTGGTGGCGGATGCGCTGGCACGCATCGACTCGGTGCTGGAGGCGGCGCCCATGCAGGTGCAGGCTGTTCCGCAGCACCCGAAGGATTCCTCTGTCACGCTGCGGGATGTGCATTTCAGCTACGACGGAAAAACCGAGGTCATCAAGGGCGTTTCTATGGACATTCAGCCGGGGCAGACGGTGGCTTTTGTAGGCCCCTCCGGCGGCGGCAAATCCACGCTGGCAAACCTTGTCTGCCGGTTCTTTGATGTGCAGAGTGGCAGCGTCCGGGTGGGCGGAGCGGATGTGCGGGATATCCCCAAGGAAGAGCTGATGGATACCATCTCCTTTGTGTTCCAGAACAGCCGCCTGCTCAAGGGCAGCATTCTGGACAACGTCCGTCTGGGTAGGCCGCAGGCCACCGAAGCCGAGGTGCTGGCGGTGCTGAAAGCCGCACAGTGCATGGATATCGTGGAGAAGTTCCCGGCGGGCATCCACACGGTCATCGGCACCAAGGGTGTGTATCTGTCCGGCGGCGAGCAGCAGCGCATTGCCATTGCCCGTGCCATGCTGAAAAATGCCCCCATCCTGATCCTGGACGAGGCCACCGCCTTTGCCGACCCGGACAATGAAGCAAAGGTACAGGCGGCCTTTGCCCAGCTTGCCAAGGGCAAAACGGTGCTGATGATCGCACACCGCCTGTCCACCGTCGCCAACGCCGACTGCATCTATGTGGTGCGGGATGGGCAGATCGCAGAATCCGGCACAAAGGACGAGCTGTGCGCGCAGAACGGCCTGTTTGCCCGGATGTGGCAGGAGTATCAGGCGTCGGTGCAGTGGAAGGTCGCAAAGGAGGGGTAAGGAATGATCGGAAAAATTCAACACGCCATAGCCAGCTCACCGGAGGGCGCAAAGGGGCTTGTAAAGGGCGTTCTGGCCTGTGCGTTCCAGAACATGGCGTTCATGCTGCCCACCGGGCTGCTGTATCTCTTGGTAAAAGACCTGCTGGCAGGCTCTACGAGCGGGAGAAGTACCTTTTATCTGCTGGGATGCGCTGCCTGCTTTGCACTGATTTTACTGACCACATGGTTCCAGTACAACGGCACCTATTTTACCACCTATAAGGAGAGCGGCACCCGCCGCCTGACCCTTGCGGAGCGGCTGCGGAAGCTTCCCCTGTCCTTTTTCGGCAAGCGAGACCTTGCCGACCTGACCAGCACCATCATGGCGGACTGCGAGGTACTGGAAAAGGACTGCTCCCACTTCATCCCCGGTCTGTTCGGCTCCCTCATCTCCACCGTGCTCATTGCCCTGAGCCTGTTTGCCTTTGAGTGGCGGATGGCACTGGCGGCGCTGTGGGTCATTCCAGTATCCGCTGCCATCGTGGTGGGCAGCTATCGGGTACAGGACAAGGTGCAGGCCAGGACCATGGCCGCGAAAATGGCCTGTGCGGACGGCATTCAGGAGTACATCGAGACCCTCCGGGACCTGAAAGCCAGCAATGCGGAGCAGCGGTATCTGTCCGGCCTTTCCGACAAAATCCGGGCAGTGGAAAAGCAGTCTATTGTGGCAGAGCTGGAAACAGCGCTGCTTGTGTGCTCCGCCAGCATGGTGCTCAAGCTGGGTATTGCGTCGGTGGCGCTCACCGGTTCGGTGCTGCTGGTGCAGGGCGGCATCGACGTGCTGACCCTGTTTCTGTTCCTGATGGCGGCATCCCGGATGTACGACCCCATGCAGGGTGCCTTGCAGAATCTGGCGGCGGTCATTGCCATGCGCACCAATGTAGGACGCATGAATGAGATCCTGGACGCTCCCTTGCAGACCGGCAGCGAGCAGCTGACCAATCAGGGCTGCGATATCGTGTTCGACCATGTGGGCTTTGCCTATAACTCCGGCGAGACGGTGCTGCGGGACGTTTCCTTTACCGCAAAGCAGGGGGAGGTCACGGCGCTGGTAGGCCCCTCCGGCGGCGGAAAAACTACCGTTTCCCGGCTGGCGGCACGGTTCTGGGACTACCAGAAGGGCAGCATCACCGTGGGCGGCATGGATGTCTCCCGAATCGATCCGGAAAAGCTCATGAGCCTGTATTCCATCGTCTTTCAGGATGTGACCCTGTTTGACAACACGATCCTCGAAAACATCCGTCTGGGGCGCAAGGGTGCCACCGACGAGGAGGTCCTTGCGGCGGCAAAGCTGGCAAACTGTGAGGAATTTGCCGAAAAGCTGCCGGACAAGTGGAACACCAACATCGGTGAGAACGGCTGCGCTCTTTCCGGCGGTGAGCGTCAGCGCATTTCCATCGCCCGCGCCTTCCTGAAGGATGCGCCCATCATCCTGCTGGACGAGGCCACCGCCAGCTTGGATGTGGAAAACGAAACTGCCATTCAGGGGGCTCTATCCCGGCTCATAAAACACAAAACCGTCCTCATCATCGCCCACCGGATGCGCACCGTAGCCGGTGCGGATCAGGTGGTGGTGCTGTCGGGCGGCATCGTGGCCGAGCAGGGCAGCCCGGCAGAGCTGTACGCCCGGAAGGGACTGTATGCCCACATGGTGGATCTGCAGTCGGCAAGCCAGAACTGGACGATCTGAGAATGAGGGCGGCTTTTTATAAGTGTGCCGCTGCCAAGAAGAAAAAGACCTGCGATAAAAAGTCCGTGCGGAAACGGTGGCCGGAAGATCTGGTGGTCAGCGAGACCATGCGGCTTGTCAAGGACGATGCCGCTATGGAGTCCATCATCGCCAAAGTCATGGAGCTGTAAGCCCGCATTGCGGAAGAAAAGCTGGCAAAGCCCAAGGTCACGGAAGAGTTTATCCGGTGGAGAAGCGACAGAAGCTGCATCCGAGGGAAATGGCTCGGATTTGGATTGCCTTACTGCGCCAGAAAATGCCGTGAAATCGAAAGATTTCATGGCTTTTCTGTTTTGTGAGCCATGAGTACACGGCTGCGGAAAGAGTGAGACTTATCTCCAGAAGATTCAAGACGGAAAAGATGGAATTTCATATTGACAAGACATCAAGACAAGTATATAATCGAACACAGAAACAACAAGGCATCGCGGCGAAAAGCGTTCGAATGCCGCTCTGGATAGAAACAGGTTAAGGAGATATTCAATGACTCAGAGACAAAAAGGTGCTCTTTATATGATCTTGTCTGCATTGTGCTTTGCATCCATGCAGGTGGTGGTGCGGCTGAGCCGCGAGATCCCCACGATGGAGCAGATCTTCATGCGGAATTCGTTCGTGCTGATCGTTTCGGCCATCATCATTCTGCGCAAAAAGGGCTCGCTGTTCGGCCCGGCCAGGTATCAGCCCTATCTGTTCGGGCGGTCGTTCTTTGGCTTTCTGGGCCTGATCACCCTGTTTTATGCCTCCAGCCATGCGGCGCAGGGCGATGTGACGATCCTGAACAAAACTTCCCCTATCTGGGTCACCATTCTGGCCGTCATCTTTATGAAAGAAAAGCTGCCCAAGATCCAGATCCCGGCGCTGGCACTTTCCATGGCGGGTGCCTTCATCGTGTTCCGCCCCAGCTTTGAGTCCAACCCCTTCCCGCTGGTGGTGGCATTTTTGTCGGCCGTGACCTCCGGTGTCGCCTACACCTTTCTCTCCTTCTTTAAGGGCAAGGTGGACGGCCTGACGGTCATGATGCACTTTTCCACCTTCAGCGCCATTGCTTCTATCCCCTTTATGCTGAAGGATTTTGTGGTGCCCAGCTTCAAGCAGGCGGTACTGCTGCTGCTCATCGGCGTGTTCGGCTCCTTGGGACAGGCCTTTATCACCTATGCCTATCGCTTTGCTCCGGCCTCGGAGATCAGCATCTACAACTACTCCGGCATCATCTTCAGCATGATCCTGGGCTTCTTTATTTTGGGCGAGCCGGTAAAATTTACCTCTGTGATCGGCGGCGCACTGGTGGCAGCCGCTTCTGTGATGGTCTATGTTTACAACAACCGCAGCAATAAGAAGGCAGGTGGCGAAACTACGAAATAATCATTGCCCCCAAAGCAAAAGTATGCTATGATACAAATGAATCGCATACAGAACTCTTTCTCGTTGTTTGGCAACTTATCAACCTGAGAAACCAAAAAACGAACGGAGAGTTTTACTATGTGGACGAAAAAAGAAAGATTTGAAGCAGTTCTGAACCATGAGTTGGCAGACCGTCCGCCGGTATCGGCATGGCGTCATTTCACCGAGAAGGAGCACAGCGGCGCGGACCTCTTTGTAGAAACGATGCTGAAATGGCAGAATACCTACGACTGGGACTATGTCAAGCTGCAGCCGCGTGCTTCCTACTATGAGGAGGCATGGGGCGGTCAGTTCGACTACAACGATTACGAGGGTGTTTTGCCCAAGGTGGTAAAGGACCCCATTGGCGGTGTGGCGGATCTGGAAAAGATCACGGTGCTGCCGGGCGATCAGGGTGTGTTTGCAGAGCAGATCGAGGTCATTCAGAAGATGAAGGCTGGTCTGAACGAGGACATCCCCATGTTCCAGACCATGATGTGTCCCACCAGCGTCCTGCAGAAGCTGTGCGCCGTCAACCCCATTGGCCGTTACCGCGCCGCGAGCCGTGACGACCTGATGATGACCCTGATGCACGAGCAGCCGGAGCGGATCCACAAGACCCTGCAGAACATCACCGATACGATGGCCGATTATTCTAAGCACCTCATCGAGGATGCAGGTCTGTACGGTGTGTTCTACGGTGCCACCGGCCTGTCCCGTTCCACCTACCTGACCAAGGAGGAGTGGGAAGAGTTTGTCAAGCCCTATGATCTGCAGATGATGGAGGCGCTGAAGCCCTGCAAGATCATGGTCCATGCCTGCGGCCTTGAGGTGAACCCGGAGTATTTTGCGCACTACCCCATCGACATCCTGCACTGGCCCGAGAGCGCTGCCGGCAACCCCAAGCTGGACACCGCACCCCAGTGGCTGGACAAGTCCATCACTCCGATGGGCGGCTGTGACGAGCGGCTGTTCGGTCAGCACAAGGCCGAGGAGATCGCTGCGCTGACCCGCAATACCCTGAAGCGGATGAAGGACATCCCCTTTGTGCTGGCACCGGACTGCTCTCTGGCCACCAATACCTATGATGAGGAGCTGCGCGCCTTTATCGAGGCCGCACATTCCAACGATTGATCTTCTTTTTTCACTTCCGTCTGTCTGTATGCTGACCGATTGCATGAATAGAGAGCTTTGTCTGTCTGCAAGCTGTGAAAGAGCGGACAGGAGATGGGAAGAGAGGAAAGATTATGGCGGACGAGAACTACTCCTATGCGCCCAAATACGTTCAGATCCAGAACTATATCCTGCAAAAGATCGAGTCCGGAGAGTATGCGGCCGGGGACAAGATCCCTTCAGAGACCGAGCTTGCCAGACAGTTTGATGTCAGCCGCCTGACGGTGAATACTGCCGTCAAGGAGCTGGCCAACAGCGGCATTGTGGAGCGGGTGCAGGGCAAGGGTACCTTTGTCCGGTTTGTTCCGGGCCAGTCCTTTTCCAGCCCCATGGCGTTTTCCAGCGGCATCAAGATCGCACCCTTTGAACACTCCAACAACAAGCCGCATCGCCTGCTGGAGCATGGGGTCATCAAGGCGGATGCTGCCTTGTGCCAGAAGCTGGGCCTGACGGCAGAAAACCCCTATGTCTATAAGATCGTTCGCTGTGTGGATGTGAGCAGCGAGGTGGATGAGGTGGATTACAGCTATGTCCCGCTGTCGGTGTGCAAGGATCACACGTTTGACTGCGAGGCGCTGAAGACCTTTTTCCTGCACGATTATATCTGCCGCTATTTCAATGAAAAGCCGACCCATATCCGCATTTTTGTGGACACGCCCCTTACCTCGGATATGGAGCTTTCTCTGCTGAACGCACCGCCGGAGAAGCTGTTCAGCTGGGATACCTTCCTATATCACGGGAATCAGGTGCTGGCGGTCACCACCACGGTCTCCATGCCCAAGGAGAACCGCCCCTTCATCACGCTGGAATTCTGAGCGTTTTCTCTCCGCAAAAACAAAATAACTACCCGGAGGCTGCTGCACAGTGCGCTGTGCGGCAGCCTTTTTTGCGTGGAGATGGTTCTATACGCTTTGGGACGGAGCTGCGTGGCAGATCCGTCCTGTTTTTACAAAAAAGGGACTGCTTTTGGCAGAACAGAGAATTTTCAACGAATAAATTGGGACTACTCATAATTTACAAGTCGGTCATCGTACCCAACACGGATAACATGAAGGGTCTAGAAGCCGCTGCCGCTGCGGGCATCGTAGCCGGCAAGCAGGAAAAGAAGCTGGAGGTCATTGCCGATGTGACCCCGGAGCAGACCAAAGCCATCCGCGCGTACCTTGACCAGACGGATATCAAGGTGCGGCACGTTGAGAACGGCGTCACCTTTGATATCATCCTCACGGTCTGGAAGGGTGAGCATTCCGCACAGGTGCGCATTGCGGTGTTCCACACCAATATCGTCCATGTGGAAAAGGACGGCGAGGTATCGGTGGACATTCCGGTACACGGAGATAATGAGGAGACCCTGACCGACCGCAGCCTGCTGGATATGGAGCATATCTGGGACTTTGCCAACACGGTGGACGTGGAGGATGTCCGTTCCATTCTGGAACCGCAGATCCGGTGCAACATGGCCATTGCCGAGGAGGGTCTGCGCGGCAGCTACGGTGCCAACATCGGCAGTGTGCTGCTGGATATGGAGGGCAATGATGTAAGAGTCCGTGCCAAGGCATACGCCGCAGCCGGTTCCGATGCCCGCATGAACGGCTGTGAGCAGCCGGTGGTCATCAACTCCGGCAGCGGCAATCAGGGCATTACGACCTCTGTACCGGTCATCGTTTATGCCCGGGAGCTGGGCGTGAGCGACGGAAAGCTTCTGCGGGCGCTGACCCTCTCCAACCTGACCACCATCCACGAAAAGACTCCCATTGGCCGCCTGTCTGCCTACTGCGGCGCTATCAGCGCGGGCGCTGGTGCGGGTGCCGGTATCGCCTATCTCTGCGGTGGTGACTATGACGCCGTCATCCATACGGTCGTCAATGCACTGGCAGTGGTTTCCGGCGTCATCTGCGATGGCGCCAAGGCCTCCTGCGCAGCAAAGATCGCAACTGCGGTGGAGGCCGGTCTGCTGGGCTACAATATGTACATCCGCGGCAATCAGTTCCGCGCCGGTGACGGCATTGTGGCCAAGGGCGTAGAAAACTCCCTCAAGAATGTGGGCCGTCTTGGCAGGCAGGGCATGAAGGAGACCAACAACGAGATCATTGATATCATGGTGGGCTGCTGAACGGCCTGCCGTGGTCACACTCCAGCGAGATCATCGAAAAAGAATTCCAGCCGGTCTGAAAATACAGAATGCCCACCCATCTGTGGAAAAACCACAGTGGGTGGGCATTGTTTGCCGTTAATGAGAACGTCTCCTTTACTGCTTGTTTTGTACAGCCTCCCGGATGCTCTTTGCCAGCTTTTTGGCGTCCAGAGGCTTGACGAGACGGCCATTCATGCCGACCCGATGGCAGGACTGGGCGCACTCGTCGGAGGCCTGTGCCGTCATGGCGAGGATGGGAACGGTGGCGGCGTCGGGCCGGTCGAGGGCGCGGATGGCCCGGGACGCCTCGAAGCCGTCCATCACCGGCATCATCACATCCATGAGGATGGCCTGATACCCGCCCGGTGCACTGGCGGCAAAGCGCTCCACGGCTTCCCTGCCGTTCCATGCCTTGTCCACCGCTGCGCCCTGACTGGTGAGCTGGAACTCGGCTACCTCCATGTTGATGTCGTTGTCCTCCACCAGCAGGATGTGCATCCCGTCCAGCCGCCCGTTGTCGGTGGGCTTGAGCTGGGGCTTTGCGGCGGCGTTCTTGTCCAGCAGGAAGGGCAGCTGGAAGGTGAAGGCAGTCCCCTCCCCCGGCTGGCTCTCGGCAGAGATGCTGCCGCCCATCTGGCTGACCAGCTCCTTGACGATGGACATCCCGAGGCCGGTACCCCTGTACTGGGTGCGGGCGTCGGCGGACTCCTGGGTAAAGGGCTTGAACAGCTGGTTCTCCACGAAATCCCGGCTCATGCCGATGCCGGTGTCCGTGATGCGGAACTCGTACCACACGGTGGTGCCGTCGCAGGAGAGCTCTTTGGCGTAGGTGTCGATGGACCCGCCGGGCTTATTGTACTTGATGGCGTTGCTGAACAGGTTCACCATGATCTGCCGCAGCTTGAGGGAGCTGCCCACGAGGGCGGTGTGCTGGATGTTCTCCCGGTGGCGGCGGTGGGTCAGGCCGTCCTTTTCGATCTGTGCCTCCACCAGCGACGAGACGTCGTGCATCAGCACCTCGATGTCAAAGGGCTCCTGCTCCATCACCATCTGCCCGGCTTCCAGTTTGCTCATGTCCAGCACGTCGTTGACCAGTGCCAGAAGATGGTGGGCGGAGAGGTCTATTTTATCAAGGCAGCTGTCCACCTTCCGGGCATCGTCCCGGTTGGAGCGGAGGATGTCCAGCATACCGAGAATGCCGTTGATAGGGGTGCGGATGTCGTGGCTCATCCGGTTCATGAAGGCGGTCTTGGCCCTGCTGGCCGAGTCGGCTTCTTCAAAAGCTTCCTGCAGGCGCTGATTCTCGGCCTGCTCCTGTGCATGGAAGATGGAGGTGTCCCGGAAGAGGATGATGCCGTGGATGACCGGCATCTCCCGCCCGGAGGCCGCATCAAAGACGGTATCCTGCGCCATGAGGACGGTCTTCTGGAGCCAGATCGGCTCGCCGCAGGAGGTCTGCTCCCGGTACTCCACCGTCACGTACTTGAAGCCCGAGTGGAAGCGCTCCAGCAGTTTTGACGCCGTGTCCACGATGCGGTAGTTTTCCAGCGTCTCAGGAGTGACGAAGTGACGGCGCTGGGCGCAGTAGTCGTCGTAGGAGCAGGGCAGCGTCATCTGCAGATCGAACTGCCGCAGCGCGGTAGTCCGGTAGAAGATCTGCTCGAGCTGGCCGTGGGTCAGGTCCACAGTGAACAGGGCGTCGTTCGCGTCGATGAGGGCCTCCACATAGTTGTCGTTTTCCAGCAGGGAGTGCTTCATCTGCTCGTAATACTGGGTCAGAGGCTGGCGCTCGTCGAAGGCGGTGCTCTTGTCCCGGAAATACTCGAAGCCCACGAGGAAGTGGTGCAGCCGCCCATGGAGGTCGGCGTCGCAGAACAGGAGGGTCAGCCGCCCGCGCTGGGTCACGCCGTCGGTCTCAAAATCCAGCTCAAGCTCCTGCTTGGGGTGCTCGGCACTGAGGGCGGCAGACAGCGTGCTCAGCTGCAGCGCCTCCCGCATCGTCTTGCGGGCGGCGGAGGCGGCGTACTCGTCCACGATCTGCTCCACTGCACCCGAATAGCTGCCGTTGTCAGCAAGGAAGAAGCCCGATGAGGTGCGCAGGACGCGGTACTGGTCCAGCAGGGCGTCGCAGTAGAGGCAGTTCGAGAACTGATACCCATGGGCGTTGACCCAATGCAGAAGCTGCTGGTCCTGCAGCTTCCGAGCCTCGGCCTCCTCGCGATTTGCACGGTTTTTGTCCACATACATATTCTTGTCGGCGTGGCGGAACAGCTCCCGCAGGGTGCTGCCCTCGAAGTCGCTGGCGATGGCGCAGCCTGCCGCATAGCTCAGGGGCATCTCGGGGTGCTGGCGGGAATACTCTGCCGCCTGCGCCCGGATGCTGCGCAGCACATCCTGTGCGCCGTCCCAGTCCACGCCGTAGAGGATAGCGATGAACTCGTCGCCGCCGTCGCGGCCCACAAAGTGCCGGGACGGCACGGCCAGACGCAGCTGTTCGGCAAAGGAGCGGATGTACTCGTCGCCCTTGTCGTGGCCGATGGTATTGTTGATGGTGCGCAGGTTGTTGAGGTCAAAGACGCAGAGCGCCGTGTTCCCGTCTGGCGGGTCGGGCGCGTCCAGGAGCTCTTCGCACTTGTTCTTGTTGGGCAGGCCGGTGGCCTCATCGAGGTAGACTTTGCACTGCAGAATGCGGTTCATGGCCGCGTACCGCAGGGCCTTGAAGATCTGATAACCGAATAAAAGCAGCAGCCCCACGATGTCCGCGAGGATGACTTTTTCCAGAAAGTCGAGGGCCGTGGCCCGCTTCTGGGAGTAGACCTCGGCCAGGTGGGTGGCCTCGTCGCAGGTCTGGAAGAAATGCTCGCTCTTGGCGATGATGGCTGTCTCGGTGTAGCCGCGCTGACGGACAAGGATGAGCTCGTTTCTCAGGTCGTCGAATTCGCTGGAAAGAGCGGCCATCTTGGCCTGAAAATCCGCGTCGTCCAGCCGCACCAGGTCCAGCTCGCTGCTGCCGAAGCGGAGGCCTTCGATGTAGGAGGCCATATCGCCGAGGAGAGCATCCTCCGGCGTGCCGGAAATTTCGAGCTTGACGATGAGCTGGGTCTTGCCGCGCACGAGGCCGGCGTAGTTGACGACCCGGGCCGTACCCTGTATCTTGCCCACCAGCACGAGGACAGCGAAAAACAGGCCGATAAGGATGGCTGTGAGAAGGACGGTGAAAAGCTGGATGATATGCCCGAACCGGGAAGGATCATTCTTCATGATGCAAACTCCATTCGTAGCGCAGGAAATCAGTCGTTTCCCCACTATTATAATGTATTTCAGAGAGCGCCTCAAGTTTGGGAACGGCTGAGAGAGCAAGCCGGGTTATGACGGGGTTTATTGATATTTGTCAGATGATATGTTGAAATTTCACAAGCGGCGCGGGTCTGCCGCGGCTCATAGTTCTCCGTCTTCAAGCTTTCTGCGCACCTCGTGGAGCGAAGCACACTCGCAGGCATAGATCCTGCGCATCTCGTCGGTGGCGGGCGAGAGGTCGGGGACCATCACGGTGACAAAGCCCCCTGCCGCGCCGGCCCGGACGCCGTTGTAGCTGTCCTCGAGCACCATCGTCTTTGCAGGCTCGGTGCCGAGTTTCTGTGCCGCCAGCAGGAAGATGTCCGGCGCGGGCTTGGAGCGGGTCAGCTGCTCGCCCGAGATGACGGCCTTGAAGTAATGGCCGAGGCCCCAGTGTTCCAGATGTCCCTCGATGACGGTCATGGGGCTGGAAGACGCCACCGCCATGGGGATGTGATGTTCGTCCAGCCAGGCCAGAAGCTCGTCGAGGCCGGGCATTTTGGGGACAGGCTTGTTGAAGGCTTCATAGGCCAGCCGGTACAGCTCCTCCACGATGCCCATGGCAGGGCAGTCCTCGCCGTAGAAGCGCCGCAGCACATCGCAGCTGCCGGCCTTGGTGGTGCCGCGGGCAGCCTGCGAGAGGCCGTCCCTGCAGGGCAGGCCGAATTTTGCCAGTGCCGGCTCCCAGCAGATGCTCCAGACGCGCTCGCTGTCGAACATCAGCCCGTCCATATCAAAAATAACACCCTGTATCATAACGCAAGCTCCTTTCGGCGAAAAATCCGCATATATACTCTATTGTATCATGTTTTTCCGCTTTTGAACACCGATAAGGTCATAATTTGTGGCAACTTGACTGCCCCAAAGATGAAACATTTTTCGGTTGCTTGCAAATCCGTTTCACGGCATTATAATAGAAAACAACATTCGGCATATTTGGCGCAGGGCGTGCAGCCCGCGCGGCGCTGTGTGAGACCAGAAAAGAGGGAAATTTATCATGTTGGACATCAAGATCACTCGTACTACCTGCCCGAAGGAAAAGCCGCAGGACGAGTCTAAGCTGGGTTTTGGCAAGAAGTTCACCGACCATATGTTCGTTATGGACTACACCGAGGGCGAGGGCTGGCATGACGCCCGCATCGTCCCCTACGCACCCTTCCAGCTGGACCCCGCTACGGTCGTGTTCCACTATGCACAGGAGATCTTCGAGGGCATGAAGGCTTACCGCACTGCGGATGACACCATCCAGCTGTTCCGCCCCGAGTGCAACGCAAAGCGTATGCAGGACTCTGCTGACCGTCTGTGCATCCCCAAGATCCCTGTTGAGGATTACATCCAGGCCGTCGAGGCTCTGGTGGATGTGGACCGTGACTGGGTGCCTCACTCTGACGGCGCTTCCCTGTACATCCGCCCCTTCGTGTTCGCAAACGATGTGGGTCTGGGCGTCCACGCTTCCAAGCACTACATCTTCTGCATCATCTGCGCTCCGTCGGGCGCTTACTACGCCGAGGGCATCAACCCCGTGCGCATCTACGTCGAAGACGAGTACATCCGTGCCGCTCCCGGTCTGACCGGCTTTACCAAGTGCGGCGGCAACTACGCTGCTTCCATCAAGGCCGGCGAGCTGGCTGAGGAGCAGGGCTACGCTCAGGTGCTGTGGCTGGACGGCGTCGAGAAGAAGTACGTCGAGGAAGTCGGCAGCATGAACATCATGTTCAAGATCGACGGCAAGGTCTACACCGCCGCCACCGTCGGCACCGTCCTGCCCGGCGTCACCCGCCGCAGCTGCATCGAGCTGCTGAAGGACTGGGGCTATGAGGTCGTCGAGGGCAAGCTGGCCATCGCCGACATCATGCAGGCTGCCCGCGACGGCAAGCTGGAAGAGGTCTTCGGCACCGGCACCGCCGCTGTCGTCTCCCCCGTCAAGGAGCTGGTCTGGAAGGGCGAGCACGCCTACATCGGCGACGGCAGCATCGGCCCTGTCACCCAGAAGCTCTATGACACCATGACCGGGATGCAGTGGGGCAAGATCCCCGATACCAAGGGCTGGATCGTCCCTGTGGAGAAGAAGTACTAAGAGCCGAAAGGCTTATGAACGCCGCCCGGCTGTACGCCCGGCGGCGTTTGCTGTATCCGGTGCGGATTGCAATTCTCTGCCGCGGGTGATACACTTAAAGTACACCTGAAAAACGAGAGGGAATGAGAAGATGATAAAGAAGTGGAGCATCCGCTACCCCGCTGTGGGCGGCGAAGAAGAGCGCCGAGCCTATGTCTATCTGCCCACCATGTACGAGGCTGACCCGGACCGGCGGTATCCGGTGCTGTATATGTTCGACGGGCAGAACGTGTTTTTCGACGAGGACGCCACCTACGGCAAGAGCTGGGGCATGGCGGATTATCTGGACTACACCGATACGCCCCTCATCGTGGCAGCGGTGGAGTGCAACGCCGGTGCCAACAATGAGCGTCTGGTGGAGTATTCGCCCTACCGCTTCGACGATAAGCAGTACGGCCACTTCGACGGCAAAGGCAAGGACACCCTGAACTGGTTCGTCCACGAGTTCAAGCCCTGCATCGACGCCAACTACCGCACCCAGCCCGACCGGGCTCATACCTTCATCGGCGGCAGCTCCATGGGCGGCCTCATGAGCCTGTACGCTCTTTTGGAATACAGCGATGTGTTTGGCCGTGCGGCGGCGCTCTCGCCCTCGCTGTGGGTGGCTCCGGAGGCGCTGACGGCGCTGGTGGGCCGCTGCAAGCTGGCCCCGGGTACCGTGCTCTACATGGATTACGGCTCCAGAGAGATGGGCAACCACGACGGGATGCGGAAGGGCTTCGGCGAGATGTGCAGCAGGATCTTTGCCCGGGGCATCAACCTGACGGCCCGCGTCGTGCCGGGCGGAAACCACAGCGAAGCCAGCTGGGAAAAGCAGCTGCCCTTTGTGTTCCACACCCTGATGTACGAGCTTGACTGAACCAAACGGAGGAGGAAAGCATATGGAGATGCAGTATTTCAAGGAATACAGCCCGGCGCTGGGCCGGGAGATGGAGTGCAAAGTCTACGGACACGGGGGACGGCCCATGCTGTACATCCCCTGTCAGGACGGCCGCTTCTTCGACTTCGAGGACTTCCACATGGCCGACACCCTTGCACCCTGGATCGAGTCGGGCCGGCTCATGGTCATGTCCATCGACACGCTGGACAAGGAGACCTGGTCGGACACCAATGGCGACCCTTACTGGCGCATCCGCCGGTATGAGCAGTGGCTGCATTATATCGTGGATGAGGCTGTCCCCAAGCTGCGCTATCTGTCCAAGGAGCGCAACGGCTGGGATGACCTGCCCGGCGTCATCGCCTTCGGCTGCAGCCTCGGCGCGACCCATGCGGTCAACCTTTACCTCCGCTGGCCCGACATCTTCTGCGGCTGTCTGGCCCTCAGCGGCATCTACACCGCCCACTACGGCTTCGGCGACTACATGGATGAGCTGGTGTATATGAACTCTCCCGTGGACTATATGCGCAACTTCCCGGAGGATCACCCCTATATGGAGCTGTACCGGAACCAGAAGGCTGTCATCTGCTGCGGTCAGGGCGCATGGGAGCAGCCCGACACCACCTGGATGCTCAAGCGCATCTTTGAGGCAAAGAACATCCCTGTCTGGGTGGACCTGTGGGGCCGCGACGTCAAGCACGACTGGGATTGGTGGTATAAGCAGGCGGTTTATTACATGCCGTATATTTTGGGGTGACGAAAGGCTCTCCCCTTGGGAGAGCTGGCGCGTGAGCGCCTGAGAGGGCAAGGACGCTGAAAAGAGACAAAAGGACTCTGCGATAGCATCGCTCTAACAAAGGGCCTGCTTATCGCTGTGCGGCGGCGCTGTTTTATCGTGCTTGCCCTCTCCGTCACCTGCGGTGACACCTCTCCCAAAGGGAGAGGCTTTTGAAGTGTCTCTTTGCGGGAGGCAGCAAATAGAGGATATTCAAGGAAAGAAGACGCGAAATTATGCAGAATTTTATTTTTATCTCCCCGAACTTTCCGACGAACTACTGGCAGTTCTGCCGGGAGCTGAAGAACGACGGCATGAACGTGCTGGGCATCGGCGACCAGCCCTACGATGAGCTGAAGCCGGAGCTGAAGGACAGCCTGAACGAGTACTACAAGGTCGGCAGCCTCGAGAATTACGACGAAGTCTACCGCGCTGTGGCCTTCTTCATCTTCAAGTATGGCCGCATCGACTGGCTGGAGTCCAACAACGAATACTGGCTGGAGCGGGACGCTGCCCTGCGCACCGACTTCCACATCACCTCCGGCTTCCAGACCGAGGATATGCCCCGCATCAAGTACAAGAGCAAGATGAAGGAGTACTACCGGAAGGCCGGCATCGCCACCGCCCGCTACCACATGGTGGACGATCTCAACGGCTGCAAGGCTTTCATCAGGCAGGTGGGATACCCTGTGGTGGTCAAGCCCGACAACGGCGTGGGCGCTTCCGATACCCACAGGCTGTCCAATGACGAAGAGCTGAAGACCTTCCTCGCCTGCAAGGCCGAGAATCACCCGGACGTCTCCTACATCATGGAGGAGTTCGTCCGCGCCGAGGTCAACAGCTACGACGCCATCATCGACGCCTCCGGCAACCCCATCTTTGAGGCCGGAAACGTCAGTCCCATGTCCATCATGGACATCGTGAACGACAACGACAACTCCATCTACTACATCATCAAGGACCTGCCCGAGGACACCCGCGCCGCAGGCCGTGCCGTCGTCAAGAGCTTCGGCGTCAAGAGCCGCTTCGTCCACTTCGAGTTCTTCCGGATGACCGAGAACCAGGCCGGCATGGGCGAAAAGGGCCAGATCGTGGCCCTCGAAGTCAATATGCGCCCCTGCGGCGGCTTCACTCCCGATATGATAAACTTCGCCCGCTCCACCAACGTCTATAAGATATGGGCCGACATGATCGCCTTCGGCGGCACCAATATGCCCGTGGGCGAGCATTACTACTGCCCCTTCGCCGGCCGCCGCGACGGCAAGAACTTCGTGTACAGCCATGAGCAGATCATGCAGAAGTACCAGAAGAACATCAAGATGGTGGACCGCATCCCCGACGCCCTCTCCGGCGCGATGGGCAACCAGATGTACGTCGCCACCTTCTCCACCCGCGAGGAGATGGAGCAGTTCTACTCCGATGTTCTGGCCGTCACCGACGGCGATGCTGCCGCCGCACAGGCCGCGCTTTCCCAGGTGCTGGCTCTGGGCGAGCCCACCACCAAGGCCCTGACCCCGAAGCCTGACCTCAGCCCGGCGGTCAAGCCCACCACTGCTGTGACCAAGATCCCCACCCGCGCCGTCACCAAGACCAGCCGCAAGGGCCGGAAGTGATTTCCACAAAAACTTTACAAACCGCAGCCGCAGAGAGAAATAAACGCCTCTGCGGCTGTTTTTTGACATGAGGGCAAATGTGATGATTGACAGTGCCCCGGAAAAAGTTGTAAGATAATGCAAATGCAAAAGAGGAAAACGCCTTTGCAAAATGAGCTGAAAGACAGGAGAATTTTCTATGAAGCTGTATCAGAAACTTATTTCTCTGCTGGTGGCTGCGGTGATGGCCGCCGTGCTGATGCCGGTGTGCATGGCTGCTCCCGGTGACTCCGTTGAGACCCGCGTCAACAACGCACTCGCACAGCGCACCGGCGCAGAGCTGTATCAGGAGATCGTCACCACTGCCCCCGATGGCACCACCCAGACCATGATCGCAGCCCGCAGCAACGGCAACGCCTATATCAAGATGGATATGGGCGACGCCGGCAGTCTGGTCTATATCCTGAAAGACGGTCAGGGCTATCTGGTGGACGATGCATCCAGGATGGCCGTCAAGGGCGAAGTACCCACTGTGAGCGTAAGCGAGGCAGTCTCCGCTGACAAAGGCGAAGCACAGGAGATCCCCTGCACCGTGACCACCGTGAATGTGAACGGTCAGGACTGCGAGGCCCTGTCCTACACGGTCACCGATGCCAACGGCCAGACGGACACCGTTTCCTACTGCCTGGTCGGCGATGACCTCAAGTATGTCGTTACCGATGCTGCCGAGGGCCGCACCATCGTGGAGTACCGCGTCACGAGCACCACGGTGGACCAGAATCTCTTCAACATCCCTGCGGATTATCAGATCCTGACGCAGGCAGAGTTTGAAGCAGCACAGGCCAGCCACTGAGAAATTTTTCTGTAGAATATGGGAGCTGCTGCGTCATGCAGCGGCTCCTTTTTGTTGTCCGCCGCTCGGGAATGTGCTATACTGTGTGCAACAGAATGCATGAGAGAATGAGGAGAACCCCTATGAAAATACCCGCAAACGGCTTTACCCACGCAGGCAAGTTCCACGCCGACGACGTGTTCGCCACTGCCCTGCTCCAGATCCTCCGCCCAGATATTAAAATAACCCGCGGCTTCGTGGTGCCGGATGACTTCGACGGCATCGTGTACGACATCGGCTTTGGCATGTTCGACCACCATCAGGAGCCCCGCGAGACCCGCCCCAACGGCATCCCTTACGCGGCCTTCGGCCTGCTGTGGCGGGTGCTCGGCCCCGGCCTTGTGGGCGAGCGTCAGGCCCGGCTCATTGATGAGAACTTCATCCAGCCCCTCGATCTGAATGACAATACCGGCGAGCAGAACAGCCTCTGCGACGCCATCGGCTTCTTCAACCCCGTGTGGGACTCGAAAGAGGACCAGGACGCCTGCTTCTTCAAGGCGGTGGCTGTGGCAAAGCAGATCCTGGAGAACCAGATCGAGAGCGCCAACGCCGTCAACCGCGCCGACGAGAAGGTCCAGCAGGCCTACAAAAACTCCCGCGACGGCATCGTGGTGCTGCCCTGCTACCTGCCCTGGAAGAACGGGCTGTACAAGACCGATGCCCTTTTCGTCATCTACCCCAGCCAGCGGGGCGGCTGGAGCGCCCAGTGCGTCACCGACCACAAGACCAAAAAGCCCAAGCTCCCCTTCCCCCAGAGCTGGGCCGGCCAGCCGCAGGAGGTCATCGAGCAGAAGAGCGGCATCGAGGGCATCAGCTTCTGCCACGCCAGCCGCTTCCTTATCACGGCCAAGGACAAGGAGACGGCCCTCGCCGCCTGCCGTCAGGTGCTGAAGAACAATGGCCGCATCTGAGAAGCCGGAAAAGACAGCTTACGTCTACATGGTGCGCTGCGCGGGCGGCCAGCTCTATACCGGCTGGACGAACGACCCGGAAGCCCGCCTCAAGGCCCACCAGAGCGGCAAAGGCGCAAAGTATACCCGCACCCATACCGCGCTGGGCTTTGCTTACCTGGAAGCGTGTGCGGACAAGTCTGCCGCCCTCCGGCGGGAGATCGCCCTCAAAAAGCTGACGAAGGCCCAGAAAGAGGCTCTCTGCGCCGGGTGGACGGCTGAAAAAGAATAAATAAAAATACGAACGCCGCACCCTGCCGGAACGGGGCCGTCAACCCCGTGCCGACGGCGGACAGAATGTATAAACCGGACTGTATACAGCCATGCATATACAAACTAAAGATGCATAAAATTTGTATATATTTAGAAAATAATGCATAAACATACAAAATAACAGAAAAGGACCGCCAAATCCGCGCAAGGTTTGGCGGTTTTCTGCATTGACGGAAAAACCGCTTGGCGTATAATAAAAGCGTACTCAGAAAGACAAGGCCTCGAGCGCCCCGGGAGGGATGCCCGGGCGGCAAACAAAAGTGTAAAAAGTGTATTATACAAAGGAGCGATCATCATGAAAAAGGAAGATATTAAGAAGGTTGTTCTGGCTTACTCCGGCGGTCTGGATACCTCCATCATCATTCCCTGGCTGAAAGAGAATTACAACAACTGCGAAGTCATCGCTGTCTCCGGCGACGTGGGTCAGGGTACTGAGCTGGACGGTCTGGAAGAGAAGGCCAAGGCCACCGGCGCTTCCAAGCTGTACGTCCTCGACCTGAAGAAGGACTTCGTCGAGAACTACATCTTCCCCACCCTGAAGTTCGGCGCAAAGTATGAGGACTACCTGCTGGGTACCAGCTTCGCACGTCCCTGCATCGCAAAGGCTCTGGCCGACATCGCCATCAAGGAGGGCGCAGACGCCATCTGCCACGGCTGCACCGGCAAGGGCAACGACCAGGTGCGTTTCGAGCTGACCCTGAAGGCCCTCTGCCCCGATATGGCCATCATCGCTCCCTGGCGTGAGTGGGACATCGAGAGCCGTGACGAGGAGATCGACTACGCCGAGGCTCATCACATCCCCCTGAAGATCAACCGTGAGACCAACTACTCCAAGGATAAGAACCTGTGGCACCTGAGCCATGAGGGCCTCGACCTCGAGAACCCCGCCAACGAGCCGCAGTACAATAAGCCCGGCTTCCTCGAGCTGGGCGTTTCCCCCGAGCAGGCACCCGACACCCCGACCTACCTCACCCTCCACTTCGAGAAGGGCATCCCCACCGCCGTTGACGGCAAGGAGATGGGCGCTGTCGAGCTGGTCGAGTACCTGAACAAGGTGGGCGGCGAGAACGGCATCGGCCTGCTGGACATCGTCGAGAACCGTCTGGTGGGCATGAAGAGCCGCGGCGTCTATGAGACTCCCGGCGGTGCGATCCTGTACAAGGCCATCAATGTTTTGGAGACCATCACTCTGGACAAGGAGAGCGCACACTTCAAGGCTCAGCTGGCTCAGAAGTACGCCGACATCGTCTACAACGGCCAGTGGTTCACCCCACTGCGTGAGGCGCTGGATGCCTTCGCCGACAGCCTCGAGAAGACCGTCACCGGCGACGTCAAGCTGAAGCTCTACAAGGGCAACATGATCAACGCCGGCGTCACCTCTCCATACACCCTGTACGACGAGCAGACTGCCTCCTTCGGCGTGGATAAGGACTATGACCAGTCCGATGCTGCCGGCTTCATCAACCTCTTCGGCCTGTCCATCAAGGAGCGCGCAAAGCTGTCCAAAAACTGGCCCGAGGTCAAGGAATAACCTGCTTACCATCCCCTTTGGTGTGTTTTTTACACTTTCACGCTGAAGGCTCAAATACCGGCATCATTGCTGGCGGCACCGCCGCGGGAGCTTTTCCCCTGCGGCGGCTTTGCCGTTTCTATAGAGGAGCTTCTTTTATGGCAGAACAACTTTGGAAGGGCCGTTTCTCCAAGGCGGTCGATTCCCGCGTCAACGACTTCAACTCTTCCATCCGCTTCGACCAGCGGATGATCGCGCAGGATATGCGCGGCAGCGGCGTCCACGCCGCCATGCTGGCAAAGCAGGGCATCATCTCCGAGAAGGACTGCGAGGATATTCTGAGCGGTCTGGCCTCCATCGCGGATGACCTGGCCTCCGGCACCCTCACCATCGACCCCAACGCCGAGGACGTCCATACCTTCGTGGAGCAGACCCTCACCGCCCGCATCGGCGACGCCGGCAAGCGCCTCCACACCGGCCGCAGCCGGAACGACCAGGTGGCGCTGGACATCCGCCTGACTCTGCGGGACTACAGCCACACCCTGCAGGCTTACATCGTGGAGCTGGTCAAGGTCATCTGCAAAAAGGCCGCCGAGAACACCACCGCCGTCATGCCCGGTTACACCCACCTGCAGCGCGCCCAGCCCATCACCTTCGGCCACGCCCTGATGGCCTATGCATGGATGCTGCTGCGCGATCTGCAGCGCTTCGAGGACGCCACCGCCCGGATGGACGCCCAGTGTCCGCTGGGCTCCGGCGCTCTGGCCGGTACGACCTACCCGCTGGACCGTCAGTTCACCGCCGAGAAGCTGGACTTTGCGGCACCCTGCCCCAACAGCCTTGACGGTGTGTCCGACCGTGACTTCTGCATCGAGCTGGCAAACGCCATCTCCATCTGCATGATGCACCTGTCCCGCCTGTCCGAAGAGATCATCCTCTGGTGCAGCTGGGAGTTCAAGTTCATCGAGCTGGACGATGCCTTCACCACCGGCTCGTCCATCATGCCCCAGAAGAAGAACCCCGACGTCACCGAGCTCATCCGCGGCAAGACGGGCCGCGTCTACGGCGATTTGAACACCCTGCTGGTCATGATGAAGGGCATCCCCCTCGCCTACAACAAGGATATGCAGGAGGACAAAGAGGCCATCTTCGACGCCGTCGATACGCTGGAGCTCTGCCTGAAAACGGTCACTCCCATGCTGGATACCATGAAGACCCTGCCCGCCAATATGCGCCGGGCCGCTGCCAAGGGCTTCATCAACGCCACCGACTGCGCCGACTATCTGACCAAGAAGGGGATGCCCTTCCGCGACGCCTACAAGCTCACCGGCTGCATGGTCTCCGACTGCATCAGCAAGGATAAGACCCTCGAAGAGCTGACCCTCGAGGAGTTCAAGGGCTGCAGCGCTCTGTTCGAAAACGACATCTACGACGCCATCGACCTCATCAAGTGCTGCGAGGGCCGCACCAGCTACGGCGGTCCCAGCGAGGCCAGCGTCAAGAAGCAGATCGAGCTGGCAAGCGCCCAGCTCGGCGCATGGGAGGCGGCAAACGCATGAGCGTAAAAGTCTTTATCGACGGTTCTTCCGGCACCACCGGTCTGCGCATTGCCGACCGTCTGGCCGCCCGGCCTGACATCGAGCTGCTGAGCATCTCGGCTGAGGGCCGCAAGGATGTGAACGAGCGGGCGAAGATCATCAATTCCGCCGACCTCGCCTTCCTCTGCCTGCCCGATGCGGCCTCCAAAGAGGTCATGCCTCTGCTCCGCCCGGACGTCAGGGTGCTGGATACCTCCACGGCCTTCCGCACCGACGCGGCCTGGGACTACGGCTTCCCGGAGCTGAAGGGCCAGAAAGAGAAGATCAAAAATTCGTATCGTGTGGCGGTCCCCGGCTGCTATGCCAGCGGCTTTATCAGCATTGCGCGGCCTCTGGTGGAGCTGGGGTTGGCCCCGGCGGACTATCCGTTCAGCTGCACCGGCATTTCGGGCTACTCCGGCGGCGGCAAGAAGATGATCGCCGAGTACGAGAGCGCCGACCGTCCGGCTCACAGCAAGCTGGATGCGCCCAAGAGCTACGGTCTGGGCCTCGCCCATAAGCATCTGCCCGAGATGCAGAAGATCAGCGGCCTCGCCCACGCCCCTGCCTTTGTGCCGGTGGTGTGCGATTATTACAGCGGGATGCAGGTCCTCGTTCCGCTGGACCTCAAGCTGGCTGGCACCAGTGCCGAGGTGGTGGCCGCAGGCATTGCGGACTATTACAAGGAGGGCGCGACCGTTTCCGTCCACGCCCTCAACGAGCCGCTTCCCGAGAATGGTCTGTACTCCAACGCCCTGTCCGGCAGCGACAGGATGGAGCTGTACATGACCGTCAACGCGGCGGGCGACCAGATGATGCTGGTGTCCCTGTTCGACAATCTGGGCAAAGGCTCTTCCGGTGCAGCCATCCAGTGCATGAATCTGATGCTTGGAATGAACGAAACGGAAGGATTAGAGTAACCTCTCCGTCAGCGCTGGCGCGCTGCCACTGCCCGGGTTGCGGCACCCAGCATCCGCTTCGTGCTTTGAAAAGCACTTGCGTCTTGCTGGCCGCGGCCCCAACAGCGACTCCCTGTTTCCGCCACTGGCGGCGGTCGTCGTTGTTGCTCCCGAAGGGAGAGGCTTTTGGCTCCCCCTTTGGGGGAGCTGGCGCGTAAGCGCCTGAGAGGGCAAGGATGCTATAGTAGTGCTATAGGGGGATTTTCAGATGCAGTATAAAGAAGTTGCGGGCGGCATCTGCGCGCCCAAGGGTTTTGCAGCAGCCGGTGTCCATTGCGGCATCCGGGCAAATCACAGTGAAAAGTACGATCTGGCGCTCATCAAGGCCGACGTCCGCTGCGCCGCCGCCGGTGTTTACACCACCAACAAGGTCTGCGGCGCACCCATCAAGGTAGACCGCGCCCACCTGACGGACGGCTATGCACAGGCCATCGTGGTCAACAGCGGCAACGCCAACACCTGCGCCGCCAACGGCGTGGCACTGGCGGAGGAATGCTGTGAGCTGGTGGGCAAGGCGCTGAACATCGACGCAAAGGATGTCCTGCCCTCTTCTACCGGCGTTATCGGCCAGCCGATGGTCATCGACCCGTTTGCCCGGGGCATCCCTGCCGCCGCCGCCAAGCTGGCGGCTGACGCACAGGGCAGCGCCGACGCGGCGACGGCCATAATGACCACCGACACCCACAAGAAGGCATATGCCATCCAGTTTGAGCTGGGC
>OJRL01000197.1_pt1 | contig 55552 bp, 49 predicted proteins | sample 1599191 | NCBI WGS metagenome assembly OJRL01 (sample SAMN03922537, study PRJEB24848) | human gut metagenome | isolation source: stool sample | host: Homo sapiens | place: Germany | collected 2010-05
GGAGGGAGGTCACCATCCGCTCCCCCAAGGACGCCTACGCCCTGGGTATCGGCATGATCCACCAGCACTTCAAGCTGGTGGACGTGTTCACCGCGGCGGAGAACATTGTCCTGGGCCTGGAGGGGAAGGGGGCCTTCGATCTCCGGGCCGCCGCCCGCCGGGTGAAGGAGATCAGCGAAAAGTACGGCTTTGACATCGATCCCGGCAAAAAGGTCTACGACATGTCGGTGTCGGAGAAGCAGACGGTGGAGATCCTCAAGGTGCTCTACCGGGGGGCGGACATCCTGATTCTGGATGAGCCCACCGCCGTCCTTACCCCCCAGGAGACGGAAAAGCTCTTCGCCGTCCTGCGCAACATGCGCGCCGACGGCAAGGCCATCGTGATCATCACCCACAAGCTCCACGAGGTCATGGCCCTCTCCGACCGGGTGGCCGTCCTCCGCAAGGGCAAGTACATCGGCACCGTCCACACAGCCGACACCGACCCCCAGAAGCTCACCGAGATGATGGTGGGCCGGGCGGTGAGCCTGAACATCGACCGGCCGGAGGCCAAGTACCGGGATCTCCGCCTGGAGGTCAAGGGCCTGACCTGCCGGGATCACGAGGGGATCAAGACCCTGGATGACGTGTCCTTCCAGGCCTTCGGCGGCGAAATCCTGGGCATTGCGGGCATCGCCGGCTCCGGCCAGAAGGAGCTGCTGGAGGCCATCGCCGGCCTCCAGGCCGCGGAGGCGGGCAGCGTGCTCTATTACCCGCCCCACCCCAACAGCGACATTGCCGGCTACCACGTCCCCGTAGACCGGGACGGCGAGGAGCTGGTGGGCAAGACCCCCATGCAGATCCGCCGTGTGGGCGTGTCCCTGGCCTTCGTGCCGGAGGACCGCCTGGGCATGGGCCTGGTGGCGGGCATGGACATGGTAGACAACATGATGCTCAAGACCTACCGGGAGCACAAGGGCCCCTTCGTGGACCGCAAGGCCCCCCGGGCGCTGGCCCAGCGGCTGATTGACGAGCTGGAGATCGTCACCCCCGGCGTCGGCACCCCGGTGCGCCGGCTCTCCGGCGGCAACGTGCAGAAGGTGCTGGTGGGCCGGGAGATCGACTCCACCCCCACCGTGCTTATGACCGCCTACCCCGTCCGGGGCCTGGACATCAACTCGTCCTACACCATCTACGGCCTGCTCAACCAGCAGAAGATGAAGGGCGTGGCCGTAATCCTGGTGGGGGAGGATCTGGACGTGCTGCTGGAGCTGTGCGACCGGATCCTGGTGCTCTGCGGCGGCAAGGTCTCCGGCATCGTGGACGGCCGGAATACCACAAAGGAAGAGGTGGGCCTCTACATGACCCACGTGGGCGGCGGAAAGGAGGCGGGCGAGCGTGCATAGCAGCGGCAAAACACCCCTGATCCGCCTGGCCAAGCGGGACGGCATGGCCGGCGCGGGCCAGTGGGGCATCCGCATCGCGGCCATCCTGCTGGCCCTGGTGGTGGGCGGCCTGGTGATCCTGCTCTCGGGCAACAACCCCATCCAGGGCTACGCCATCATCGTGGAGGGCGCCCTGGGCAAGACCTCCGGCATCCGGCAGACCGTGAAGAACTTCATCCCCCTGCTGGGGACCGCCCTGGCCATCGCCCCCTGCTTCAAGATGCGCTTCTGGAACATCGGCGCCGAGGGACAGATCACCGCCGGCGCCATGTGCGCCACCTATTTCGCCCTCTTCTGGGCCGACTCCATCCCCCAGGTGCCCCTGCTGCTCATCATGTGCGCCGCCGGCGCCATCGGCGGCGGCCTGTGGGCGCTGGTGCCCGCCTTCTTCAAGGCCCGCTGGGGAACCAACGAGACTCTGTTCACCCTGATGATGAACTACATCATCATCGGCGTGGTGAAGTGGCTCCAGGGCGGCCCGTGGGAGAAGATCCCCCGGGGCAGCCAGCAGATTGAGCAGTTCGCCTCCAACGCCTGCCTGCCCCGGGTGGCCGGCGTGTACTGCGGCTGGATCGTGGTGCTGGCCCTCACGGTGTTCATGTTCCTCTACATGAAATACACCAAGCACGGCTATGAGATCGCCGTCATCGGCGAGAGTGAGAACACCGCCCGGTACGCGGGCATGAACGTGGGCTGGGTCATTATGCGCACCATGTTCCTCTCCGGCGCCATCGCCGGCGTGGTGGGCTTCCTGCTGGTCTCCGGCGCCAACAACACCCTGTACTCCGGCGTAGCCGCCGGGGCGGGCTTCACCGCCATCACCGTGGCCTGGCTGGCCCAGCTCAACCCCTTCGCCATGGTGGGCATATCCGCCCTGCTGGCCGTCCTCCAGAAGGGCGCGGACACCCTCAACACCCAGATGGGTATCCCCGCGTCCCTCTCCGACGTCATCACCGGCGTGCTCCTCTTCTTCATGCTGGGGTGCGAGTTCTTCATCAACTATAAGCTGGTCTTCCGCGGCGCGGAGGAGCGCCACAAGAGGAAGGAGGCGGCGAAATGACCTTTCTGCTCAACCTGATCACGGCCGCCGTCCTCTACGGCACGCCCCTGCTCTACGGCACCAGCGGCGAAATCCTCACCGAGAAGTCGGGCAACCTGAACCTGGGCGTCGAGGGCATGATGTTCATGGGCGGCGCCCTGGGCCTGGGCGCGGCGTTCTACTATGAGAAGCTGGCGGGCGCGGCGGTGTCCGCCCCCCTGGCGGTGGTCATCGCCATCGCCGCCTCCTTCCTGGCCGGCGCGCTGGCTGCCCTGCTCTTCAGCTTCCTCACCATCACCCTCCGGGCCAACCAGAACGTCACCGGCCTGGCCCTCACCATCTTCGGCACCGGCGTGGGCCAGTACATCGGTGAATTTATGCGGGTGCGGGAGGGCACCTACGTGGCCGTCAGCAACACCCTGAAGGGGGCCTTCAACGGCTCGCCCTTCCCGGTCTTCCTCCAGGAGCTGCCGGTGGTGGGCAGGCTGCTCTTCAGCCACAGCATCTTCACCTATCTGGGCATCGCCATGGCAGTGGCCATGGGCCTGTACCTCCACCGCAGCCGCTCCGGCCTCTACCTGCGCGCGGTGGGCGAGTCCCCCGCCACCGCCGATGCCGCCGGCATCAGCGTCACCCGCTACAAGTATCTGGCCACCGTCATCGGCGGCGGCATCTCGGCCATCGGCGGCATGGTGTATATCATGACCGTGGTGGGCGGCGTTTGGAACCACGAGGGACTCTCCGGCGTGGGCTGGCTGGCCGTCGCTCTGGTGATCTTCTGCCTGTGGAGCCCCTACCGGGCCATCTGGGGTTCCATCCTCTTCGGCGGCCTGCTCATTCTCTACCTGCGCATGCCCATCGACCTGATCCCCGACCAGATCTACAAGATCCTGCCCTATGTGGTCACCGTGATCGTGCTGGTCTTTACCTCCATGCGCAACAACCGCGACAAGCAGCCGCCGGCCAGTTTGGGCCTGGCATATTTCCGGGAGGAGCGGTAGGGCTCTGTTTTACTGGATAAGAGGGACAAAAGCAGCGCCCCCGGCTTTTGCCGGGGGCGCTGCTTTATGCAAAAAAACGACAAGGGCCGGACGTCTGCTCCTGACGTCCGGCCTTATCGAAGGAAAGAGGATACAATGAAATGAAAAGAAACTGTCTCTTGCAAGTATTATAATACCCGAAAGATGTTAACGAATAAATCGGAATGTGTTACAGAACCTTTAAATAATTCGCTTTTTATGTAAAGCGCCGGTAAAATGAGGCGGGCAGCGGTGCTCACCCGCTGCCCGTCACATGATTGGAGGATAGAATGAAAAGAAGCTCTGTCTCTTGCAAGTGTTATACTACCAGGGGGTTGTTACAAAATCGAGCACGCCTTGTTAAAAAAGCGTTAAATCAGCGCAAAGATTGAAAAAATTCCTGGAGCAGAGCGGCGCACTCCGCCTCCAGCACCCGGCCGTAAATGCGGGGGTGGTGGTTGAAGCGCTCCTCAAAGAGGTTGAGCACCGACCCGCAGCAGCCCGCCTTGTCATCCTTCGCCCCGTAGTATACGGCAGGGATGCGGGCGTTGACGATGGCCCCGGCGCACATGGGGCAGGGCTCCAGGGTGACGTAGAGGGCGCATCCGGCCAGCCGCCACCCCCCCAGGGTGCGGCAGGCCTGGGCAATGGCCTCGAGCTCCGCGTGGCCCAGTGCGGTCTGGGCGGTCTCCCGCCGGTTGCGGCCCCGCCCTACCACCGCGCCGTCCCTCACAATGACGCAGCCCACCGGCACCTCTCCCTCCGCCATGGCCAGCCTGGCCAGCTCCAGCGCCTGGCGCATGTACTCCTCGTGTTCCATAAAGCCCTCCCATGTTGTGCCTTCATATCTCTAATTGTTATAGCATATCCATGGAAGGTATGCTATAATAAATTTCACTCTCCTAACAATATTTTGCAGACAGGTGATTGGTTTGGTTGAGATTTTCCTGATTGCCGTGAGCCTGGCGCTGGACGCCTTCGCGGTATCCGTGTCCAGCGGCATCTCCATCCCCGGCTTCGGTCCCCGGCAGGCCGTTAAGATGGGTCTGTGGTTCGGCACGTTTCAGTTTCTTATGCCCCTTCTGGGCTGGCTGCTGGGCAGCAGCGTCAGCCAGTACATCGAGGCGGTGGACCACTGGGTAGCCTTCGGCCTGCTGGCCGTCATCGGCGGCAAGATGGCGTGGGAGTCCCTGCGCCGGGGCTGCGGGGAGGAGGACGAGGCGCCCCCCGACCTGTCCGCCCGGCGGCTGTGCGTGCTGGCCATTGCCACCAGCATCGACGCCCTGGCCGTTGGGGTGTCTATGGCCTTTATGAGCGTCCATATTCTGGCCTCTGCGGCGGTCATCGGCGTGGTGGCCTTTGCCCTGTCGGTGGCCGGCGGCCTGGTGGGCCGCCGGCTGGGCTGCCTGTTCCAGCGGCGGGCCGAGCTGACGGGGGGACTGGTGCTCATTGCCATCGGTGTGAAGATCCTCATCGAGCACCTGTCGGGGGGCTGAGCATGGGCATCTGGGAGCAGTTGGGCCTGGACATGGCCCGCCACCGGATGGTGGCCCTGGTGGGGGCGGGGGGCAAGACCTCCACCCTGTATGCCCTGGCCCGGCAGGCGGCGGACAGCGGGCGGACGGTGGTGGTCACTACCACCACCCACATTCTGCGCCACCCCGGCCTGCCCCTGGTGGAGGAGCCGACGCCGGAGCGCCTGCGGGCCGCCCTGGAAGGGCACGGGGTGGTCACCGTGGGGACGGTCTTCCGGGGGGACAAGCTCTCCGGCGCGGGAACTCCGGAGGAGCTGCGCCGGGCGGCCGATGTGGTACTGGTGGAGGCCGACGGGGCCAAGCGCCTGCCCCTCAAGGCCCCGGCGGAGTACGAGCCCGTGATCCCCCCCTGCGCCGACGCCGTGGCCGCCGTGGCGGGCATGGACGCGGTGGGACAGGCCGTGGGGGCGGTCTGCCACCGGCCGGAGCGGGTGTGCGCCCTGCTGGGCGCGGGGGCGGAGCACGTGCTCACCCCCGAGGACGTGGCCCTTCTGCTGGCCAACCCCCAGGGGGGGCGGAAGGGCGTGGGGGAGGCCATGGCCTTCCGCTGTGTACTCAACAAGGCGGACACCCCCGAGCGGGCGGCCCACGCCAGCGCGGTGGCCGGACGGCTGGCGGAGCGGGGCATTCACAGCGCCATTACCTACTATCGGGAGGAGGAGCGGGGCGGATTATGCTGGTTCTGATCAAGGGAGCGGGAGATCTGGCCACCGGCACGGCGGTGCGGCTGTACCGGGCGGGCATAAAGGTGGTCATGACGGAGGTGGCCCAGCCCACGGCGGTGCGTCGGACGGTGGCCTTCTCCCAGTGCATGTACGACGGCGCGGCCCAGGTGGAGGGGATCTCCGCCCGCCGGGCGGAGGACGCCGGGGCGGCCCGCCGGGCGCTGGAGCGGGGGGAGGTTCCCGTGCTCTGCGATCCGGAGGCGGCCATTTTGAGGGAGCTGCCCTTTGACGGGGTGGTGGACGCCATTCTGGCCAAGCGCAACCTGGGCACGGCCATCACCGACGCGCCGGTGGTGCTGGCCCTGGGCCCCGGCTTTACCGCCGGGGTGGACTGCCACGGCGTGGTGGAGACCATGCGGGGGCACGATCTGGGCCGCCTGCTCACCCGGGGGAGCGCCGTGCCCAACACCGGCGTCCCCGGCGACGTGGGGGGCTATACCACCCAGCGCATCATCCGCGCCCCGGCGGACGGGGTGTTCGAGCCGCTGGCCGCCATCGGCCAGCGGGTGGAGGAGGGCCAGCCGGTGGCCCGGGTGGCGGGCCGGACGGCCCGCGCCCAGCTCACCGGCGTGGTGCGGGGGATGCTCCCCGCCGGGCTGGCCGTCACGGCGGGCATGAAGGCGGGGGACATCGACCCCCGGTGCCGGGCGGAGCACTGCTTCACCGTCTCCGACAAGGCCCGTGCCATCGGCGGCGGCGTGCTGGAGGGGCTTTTATACTTTGGAAGGAGGGCGGGTCTATGGAGCGTCTGATTCTCTGCGGCGGCGGCCACGTGTCCCTGGAGGTGGCCCACATCGCCCGGCGGCTGGAGTTTGAGCTGGTGGTCATCGACGACCGGTCGGAGTTTGCCAGCCCGGAGCGCTTCCCCATGGCCGCCCGGGTGGTGTGCGCCCCCTTTCTGGAGGCGCTGGACGCCCTGGGCAGCCGGGAGAGCGATTACTATGTGATTCTCACCCGGGGCCACGCCCACGACCGGGACTGCCTGGAGCACGTGCTCCGGGGGAAGTACGCCTATGCGGGCATGATCGGCAGCAGGACCAAGGTGGCGGCGGTGAAGGCCGCCCTGGAGGCGGCGGGCATTGCCCGGGAAACCCTGGACGGGGTGCACAGCCCCATCGGCCTGTCCATCGGGGCCCAGACCCCGGCGGAGATCGCCGTGTCCATCGCCGCCGAGCTGGTGTGGGAGCGGGCCCGACGGGGACCGGCGGCCGCGCCCCCGGCGGCGGGAGAGCCGGGCGTGCTGTGTACCATCACCGCCAAACGGGGCTCCGCCCCCCGGGGTGTGGGTACCTGGATGCTGGTGCGGCCCGACGGTTCGGTGCTGGGCACCATCGGCGGCGGCGCGGTGGAGCACCTGGCCGTCCAGGAGGCAAAGGCCCTGTGGGCGCATGGGGGCGGCCCGGTGCGGAGACACTATGATCTGACCCCCGGCGCGGCCGAGCTGGGCATGGTGTGCGGGGGCGACATCGACGTGGAATTCGAGGTGCGCAAATGAAAGAGATCACCCTGTTTCTTCTGAACAACTGTCCCCACTGCAAGCTGGCCCTCCGGCTTCAGGAGGAGCTGCTGGAGGAGCATCCCGCGTGGCGGGACATCCCCCTCCGAATGGTGGACGAGGCGGCGGAGCCCGCCTATGCCGATACCTTTGACTACTACTATGTCCCCTGCTACTATGTGGACGGCGTGAAGGTTCACGAGGGCCACGCCGAGCGGGCCGACGTGGAGGCGGTGTTCCGCGCCGCCGCCGGGGAGCCCGCGGGGGTGTGACGGGCGGGGACAGGCCCACGCTTTTTCCGTACTGGCAGTATGTGCGCCGCGCTGGTGGAGCGGGCAGCAGCGATGTAGGGGCGGCCCTTGTGGCCGCCCGCCCCGGCGGAGGAAAAACGGTAAGAAGAGGCCTGTGTATGGGCAGACGGATTTCCCATGGGGGAAATCCGTCTTTTTTTGCGCGGGTGCGAAACCAAACGGCCGTCCGCGCCGTGTTAAAGGCAGAAAGGAGGGAGGCCCATGGAGGAACGCTGGCGGGAACCGGCGGCCCTGGCGGAGCAGTACGCCGGGATGCTCTACCGGCTGGCCTACGCCCGCACCGGCTCCCGGGCGGACGCGGAGGACGTGATGCAGGAGGTCTTTGTCCGCCTGCTCCGGGCCAGGCCGGAGTTCCGGGACGAGGAGCACGCCAAGGCCTGGCTGCTGCGGGTGGGCGCACGCTGCGCCGCCGATGTGCTCCGCGCCCCGTGGCGGCGGCGGGAGGGGCCGCTGGACGATGGGCTGCCCGCGCCGGAGCCGCCCGGGGAGGGCGGCGTGGTGGAGGCGGTGCTGGCCCTGCCCGCCAAGTACCGGATGGCGGTGCACCTGTACTACTATGAGGAGCTGAGTGTGGCGGAGATCGCCGCCGTCCTGGGCAAAAGCGAGGGGGCGGTCAAGTCCCGGCTGTTCCGGGCCAGGGCGCTGCTGCGGCGGTATTTGAAGGAGGACGGCGATGTTTCAGAACGACTATAGGCGGGAGATAGACGGGCTGAGGCCCAGCCCGGCGGCGGTGGAGCGGCTCAACCGCATGCTGGAGGAGGGCGCGCCGGCCCGGCGGCTGGGCCGCCGGGCGGCCGCGGCCCTGGCCCTGTGCGCCGCCCTGTGCGTCACCGCCGTGGCGGCGGGCCCCACCCTGTGGGACGCGCTGGAGGCCCGCCTGGGGCCCTACGCCCCCTTTGCCGCAGAGGTGGAGGGGGAAACGTCCGGCCAGGGCCTCCGGCTGGAGCTGGTGAAGGCGGTCAGCGACGGCTATACCGCCCGGGTGTACTACACCCTCACCGACGAGACGGGCGACCGGCTCAACGGTCACACCCACGTTTCTGGACGGTTAGAGGTGGACGGCGAGGGCCTTACCGGAAGCGGCGGCAGCCAGGTGGTCTCTTACGACGCTGAGAGCCGCACCCTGCTGCTGGAGGCCAGCGCGAAGGGCCTGGACACCAGCCGGGCCGTGTCGCTGGAGCTCACCGGCGTCGACCCCGGCGAGCGCTATATCCAGGGCGCATACTTTCAGCCTCCGGCCGACGCCCGCGCGCTGGACACCGACACCACGGGGGAGGGGGCCGTGGTGCTCTCCCCCGGGCAGACTCCCCAGACCAGCCCCGACACCGCGGATTTCACCATCAGCTCCATGGGCTTTGACGGCCAGGGGCGCTTCCACATCCGCCTGGCCATGGCCGAGGGCTTTGACGCGGGCTGGCTGCTGGCGGTGCCCTATGACGCGGCGGGGAAGCAGATGGGCTCCACGCTGGAGCAAACCGCGGTGGACGGCGGCATGGACTACACCATCGGCGGCGTTGCGCCGGACGACGTGGCGGACATGGCCTCCATCCGGGTCTACGGGGCCTACCGCGGCCCCGAGGCGGCCATCGAGGGGGAGTGGAGCCTCCCGGTGGAGCTGGAGCCGGCGGAGCAGAGGGTGATCCCGGTGGGCCGCACCCTGGAGGGCGGCTTCTATGTGGAGCGCATCGAGGTGTCGGGCATGAACATCGCCGTCTACTACCGGGGCGGGGACAAGGACTGGTTTGTGGTGTGGGCCACCGACAAGAGCGGCGTCCGGACCGGGGTGCCCATGGGCATGATGAGCGCGGGCGCGGAGGACGGGCTGAACCTCGGGCTGTGGAGCTTTGAGACGCCCGCGGCGCTGGACGAGCTGGCCTCGGTCACCCTTCTGGGGGAGACCTTCCCCCTGGAATAAAGGGGACGCAACGGCCGGGAACAATCACCCAGGGACGGATTTCTTTCAAAGAAATCCGTCCCTTTTGCATGAAAATCCCCCGCCAATGCGTCCAATGGGATAGAATGGGGCAGAGGAGGGGAGCGAGATGGCACATCAGGCGGGCAGCGCCGCCGATCTGGAGCGGCTGATGGAGGAGTACGGCACGGGGCTTCTGCGGCTGTGCGCCCTCCAGCTGGGGGACGCCGCACTGGCGGAGGACGCGGCCCAGGAGACCCTGCTCCGGGCGTGGCGGAGGTACGGCACCTTCCGGGAGGCGGCGGCGGAGCGCACCTGGATTACGGCGATTGCCCTCAACGTGTGCCGGGATCTGCTCCGCTCCCCGTGGCACACCCGCCGGATGGAGCTGTCCGCCCTGGCCGAGCCGTCGGCGGAGGACGCGCCGTGGGACGATACCCCCCTGCGCGCCGTGCTCTCCCTGCCCCGGAAGTACCGGGAGGTCGTGCTGCTGCGCTACTATGAGGAGTTTACTCTGGAGGAGATCGCGGACACCCTTGGGATCGCGCCGGGCACCGTGTCCGCCCGGCTGACCCAGGCCAAGCGGAAGCTGCGGCCCATGCTGGAGGAGTGGTATTATGACTGAGCTGCGCAAGGCGCTGGAGCGGCCGGTGGCCGGTCTGGTATTCGACGAGAACCGAAAAAATGCTGTCAGGGAAAAGGCCTTTACGGCGAAACGGGTCGGTTCTGCGCTCCGACGCGGCGCAGCGGCTGCGCTGGTCTGCGCCGCTCTGTGCGCCACCGCCGTGGCGGCGGGGCCGTCCCTGTGGCAGTATATGCAGGCCCGCCAGGGCCCCTTTGCCGGGCTGGCCCAGACCGTGGAGGGGGCGGTGTGCACCAGCGGGGGGATTGAGATACAGGTGCTCAGCGCCCTGGCCGACGACGTGCGGGGAGAGGTCTACTTCACGGTCCGCGACGTAGAGGGGGACCGGCTGGACAGCCAGCTCACCCTGCACTGCGGGGCGGACAGCGATCTGGCCGGCCGGCTGGTGGAGTACGATTCGGAGAGCCGCACCGCCCTGTTTGCGGCTGGCCTGTCCTATTACCGGCCCCAGACGGAGGGCGCGGTGGGCCTCGGCACAACCGGCGGCGCCGTCCCGGACACGCTCCATCTGGCGGTGGAGCGCCTGACCACCCGGCAGGGCGAGCTGGACGCCGGCGCCTCCTGCGCCGGGGTGACGGCGGCCCTTCTGGACAGCCTGCCCCTGGGGGAGGGGGACCGGGTGGTGATGGGGGTGGAGGAGAGCGGCTATCCCGCCTCCATTCTGCCCGGCGAGCGGGTGGTGCTGGCCCCCGGCCAGACACCCATGCCCCTGGAGGGCACCGGCGACGTGACCATCTCCTCCATGGGCTTTGCCAGCGACGGGCGGTTCCACGTCCGGGTGGCCTACGCCCCCGGCATCGGCCACGAGGATTTGGACATGGGCTATTTCCTCGCCCGCGTCTACCCCAGGGACGAGCGCCGGACGGCGGAGGAGAAATACTGGCGCGCCACGGTGATCACCCAGGTGGAAGGGGGCCTGGACGTGCTCTTCCCCCTGATCAAAGCGGGGGAGGAGGCCGAGCTGGGGGAGGTGTACTTCTACGGCGGCTATGAGCGCCCCGGTGTGGACATCGCCGGGCCGTGGAGCATCGACTTCCCGCTGGAGCACTACCCCTCGACGGTGCTGGAGTGGACGGGCACCCTGGCGGGGCGGCGGGTGGATCACGTCACCGTCTCCCCCCTTACCGTTACTATGGACAGCGACGACACCGGCGGCTTCAGCACGGCGGAGCTCACGGTGGTTCTAAAGGATGGAACCGAGGTGCCCGCAGCCTGCGGCCCGGGCCGCTACGCCAATTTGGGAGAGGGCGCCGGCGTGGAGGTGTGGGACGCCTACAACACCTGGGAGCTGGAGCGCCCGGTGGAGGTGGAGGAGATCGACCATTTGCTCCTTCTGGGGGAGCACATTCCGGTGTAGTAGCAGCGGAAATATATCAAAACGGATATCCCACCGGCTCATTTGCCGGTGGGATATCCGTTTGTTTTTAGGAGAGTGCCTCCGGGTTATCCACATCCAAAAGCTCGTTTGGGGAAAACGCCTCCACCAGCCGGAGCCGCTCCGGGTGGCGGCGGATGACCGCGCCGCCGCCGGTGTCCCCGGTAAGCGCGGCCAGCTCTCCAAACAGGTCGGCGGGAAACACCACCGGATTGCCTCTCCGTCCTTGCCAGGAGAGAGCGTAAATGGCGTCTGGTGATTCCAAAAAGGATTTTTTGAGGCGGATGATACTCTTTGTGGTCAACCATGGCTGGTCGCAGACGGCAAAGAGCACCCCGTCCAGGTCCGACATCCGGGCCAGGCCCAAGCGAATGGAGGCGGAGATCCCCTCCGCCGCACCGCCGTTATAGAGCGGAAGAAATCCGAATCGTTCACCAGCAGCCAGAATTTGCGGATAGGGGGAGCACACCACTGCCCGGTCAAATTCGGCAGGGGCCAGAGCCGCCATGGCCCGGTGGTAGAGCGGGACGCCGTCCACCTCTGCCAGCAGTTTGTTGGAGCCAAAGCGCCGTCCAAAGCCGGAGGCCATGAGGACAGCGCCCAGCCGCTCAGGCAAAGGCCTGCCCCAACTGGAGCAGGAGGATGGGGACAGCCAGCTTGATCAGGCCCACCACCAGGGTCATAAAGGTGAACAGGGCCAGGGCTTTGCCGCGGTTCTCAAAGGTATCCTCCCAGCGGGCCAGCATACGGGTGAAGTTGGCGGTTCGGTTCTGAGCGCCGATGAGATCGGACACGCTCTTAATGGTGTTAAAGGCGGTATAGCCCATCCAGACGGGCAGGGCGACCAGGGAGACGTTGTAGCGGTATCCCCCCTCAGCCAGCAAAAGATAGAGAGCCAGCGCAAAGCTGGCAAGCGTAAAGAGCAGATAGGCCCAGACGCCTATTTTGGCGGAGCGGTCGTTCATGAGTGTGGTTTCCTTTCTCTGTTGGTTTTCAGGGCCGGATGTCCTGGGCGGCGAAGGCGGCAAGCAGGGCATCCATGTCAGGAGAGACCCGCATGGGCTCCCCGGCGGCCTGAATACCGCTCTGCACGTCCTTCAGGCCGTTGCCGGTGACGATGCTCACCACCGTGCTCCCGGCGGGAATGAGGCCCAGCTCCACGGCCTTCTTCACCCCGGCGGTGCCGGCCGCCCCCGCGGGCTCGCCGAACACCCCCTGGGTGCGGCCCAGCAGGCGCATGGCCTCCAGGATCTCCCCGTCGGACACGTTGACGGCCACGCCGTCCGACTCCCGGATGGCCCGGAGGGCCTTGTCCGGGTTGCGGGGCACCCCCACGGCGATGGAGTCGGCCAGGGTGTTCTCCTCCATGGGGGCCCAGGGCCGGCCGGTCTGAACGGCCCGGTTCAGGGGGCAGCAGCCCTCCGCCTGCACGGAGATGAGCCTGGGCAGCCGGTCAATGAACCCGGCCGCGTACAGGTCCTTGAGGCCCTTCCACGCCCCGGCGATGGTGCAGCCGTCCCCTACCGACAGGGCAATATAATCGGGTACGCACCAGCCGAGCTGCTCCAGAATCTCCAGGGTGACGGTCTTTTTGCCCTCGGAGAGGTAGGGGTTGATGGCAGCGTTGCGGTTGTACCAGCCCCAGCGGTCGATGGCGGCCCTGGACAGCTCAAAGGTGTCCTCATAGGAGCCCTCCACGCTGATGACCGTGGCGCCGAAGATCCGCAGCTGGGCCACCTTGCCCCTGGGGGCGCGGCTGGGCACAAAGATGTAGGTGGACAGCCCGGCCGCCGCCGCGTTGCCCGCCAGGGAGGAGGCGGCGTTGCCGGTGGAGGAGCAGGCGATGGTATCCGCCCCCGCCTCCCGGGCCTTGACCACCGCCAGGGCGGAGGCCCGGTCCTTGAGGGAGGACGTAGGATTCTGGCCGTCGTCCTTGAGGTAGAGGGTATCCAGCCCCAGGGCCCGGGCCAGCCGGTCGGCCTTATAGAGAGGGGACCAGCCCACCCGCAGGGGCGGGGGGACGGACTCCTCCTCCACCGGCAGAAGGGGCCGGTACCGCCACATGCTGTAGTCGCGGCAGTCCGCCAGAGATTTGGGGAAGAAGTGCCGCCGGATGGCGGCGTAGTCGTATACGATGTCCAGGATGCCCCCACAGGCACAGGTAGTCAGACCGGGCGCGGCGGGGTACTCCCGCCCGCATTTGACGCACTTGGCGCCCAGGACATATTTCATAAAATCCCCCTTTCGGATGTGGGACGGCGGGCCCATGAGGGCATCAGCCCCTACACATTGTGAGGGTAACGGCTGTAGGGGGCGATGCCCTCATCGCCCCGCCTGCCCCGGTTTACAGGCGCTTGAGCACCCCGGTCTCCTCGTTGAAGGCGGTGATCAACTCATCCAGGGCGGCGGCCTGCCGGTGCACGTCGTCCCAGGTACTGCCGTACCAGAGGTTGTTGAGCTCGTGCATGTCGCGGCCCTGCTGCTCCACCCAGGTGTAGTATTTCAGATTGTGCACCCACTTGCGGTCGTAGTAGTTCAGCTCCGCCATGGCGTCGGTGCGCAGGCCCAGCAGATGGAGGGCGTGGTCCACCGCGGCGGCCCGCCCGTCATAGGGGCCATACTGGTCGGCCAGCTCCTGGATACGGGAGCGGTACATGTCCGCCGAGTCGGTGAGGACGGTGGCCACCACGTCGTGCTCCGTCAGCTCGTAGTACTTGGACAGCTTCACGCAGCACAGCACGTTGGCGATGCCGGAGATACCCAGCAGGGAGAGCTGCGACAGAGTCTTCTCCGGCACCCCGGCCTCCCGCAGGTAGTCATGGCCGGCCGGGTCGTTAAACAGCCGCAGCAGCCGCTGGGAGTCCTCGTCGTCGATGTCGATGACCATGTCGGTGTTCTTCACATTGTGGATCCAGGGGATGTGTTTGTCGCCGATGCCCTCGATGCGGTGGTCGCCGAAGCCGTTTTCCAGAATGGTGGGGCACTGAAGGGCCTCGCCCACCGCCAGCTTCAGGCCGGGGTAGACCTCCTTGAGGTAGTCGCCGCAGCCGATGGTGCCCGCGCTGCCTGAGGTGAAGCAGGCCCCGGAGAGCCGGTCGCCGGGGCGCTTGACCGCCTCAAAGACCTCGGCGATGGCGGAGCCGGTGACCTGATAGTGCCACAGGTGGTTGCCCATCTCCTCAAACTGGTTGAAGATCATGCAGTCGGGCTCCTGCCGCAGCTCGTGGGTCTTGTCGAAGATCTCCTTGACGTTGGACTCGCAGCCGGGGGTGGCGATCACCTCCCCGGCGATCTGGGAGAGCCACTCGAACCGCTCCCGGCTCATGCCCGCCGGGAGGATGGCCACCGACCGGACCCCCAGCAGCTTGGAGTTGAACGCGCCGCCCCGGCAGTAGTTGCCGGTGGAGGGCCACACCGCCCGGTGATACCCGGCGTCGAACTGTCCGGTGACCAGCCGGGGAGCCAGACAGCCGAAGGAGGCCCCCACCTTGTGGCAGCCGGTGGGGAACCACTTGCCCACCAGGGCGATGATGCGGGCGGGCACGCCGGTGAGGGCTGGGGGCAGCTCGATGTAGTTGGGTACGGCGCGGTACAGTCCACCGGATTCCATGGGCTCGTTCTTCCAGGTGATGCGGAAGAGATTCAGGGGGTCCACATCCCACAGGCCCACGCCCCTCAGGCGGGCCCGGATGGGCTCCGGTACCGTCTCCGGGTGCTTCATGTTCTCGAAGGTGGGGATGACGACGCCGCTCTCCCGGGCCTTTTGGATGTTGCGGTCCAGTGCTTGGCGGTGGATGGTCAGGTCGATCATGCAAAAGCCTCCTTACTCCGAATTGCCATACTCCCATGATAGCACAAGGCGGGCAGAAATCAAGCGCAATTCGCGCCGGGCATAAGAGAAGAGGGGCGCTGCATCTGTGCAGCGCCCCCCGAGCTATACCAGGGATCAGTCCGCGGAGGAGAAGGACTGGGAGGCCAACTCCACGCCGGCGGCGTCAAAATAGGTGACGACCACCAGGACGGTCTCATTGGAAACGGACTTCTGCACATCCTTGGCGGCGTCCACGAAGGTCTGGGCGGTTTCGGCCAGTCCTGCCTCCAGGGCCTCGGCATACACGGAGCGGTCGTCATCGGTGGTCTCAATGGTGGTCAGGGTGAGATCGTAGTGCAGCTCATCGCCCTCGGCGTACATTTTGAGCTCCATCCCCTGGGATTCGTACTGCTCAACGGAAGAGGTGACAAGCTTCTGCATGGTGTCGGTGTTGAAATACTCCTCCAGGTTCTTTTTGCCGCAGGCGGATAGGGTGAGCATCATGGACAGGGCTAGGCAGGCGGCCATGGCAAGGGACAGAATGCGTTTTTTCATTTGGTTTTCTCCTCTCAGTCGGATGATATGGCAATGCAGATCTCCTGCACAGTGCCCGAAGGCAGGCATCCAAAGGCGGACGCCGCGGTGGGGCCGCGTATTTTGGGGGAGTTGAACCGGGTAAGACGCGGCGGAGGGGGATCCGGAAACAGAACGGCATACAAGGAAATAATTCTACTGACAGTATAGCACAGCAGAGGTATATATTCAACACCTTGTAGACAAAAATAAAACCAAATGTTTTTTTCCATTCGATAAAATAGGGTAGCAGGCTAAGGGCGGAGGTTGGATGGATGAAAGACCTAGGGGAGCGGATCAAGGAATATCGGACCTCAATGAAGATGACCCAGGCCGATTTTGCCTGCCGTCTGGGGGTGACCGGAGCCTCTGTGTCGGCCTACGAGAACGGGACGCGGCTGCCCTCCTATGATATTCTGATCCGGATTGCGAATATTCTTGGAGTGAGTACCGATTCGCTGCTGGGGCGGCGGGGGATGGGCAGCGTCACCCTCGATGTAAGCAGGCTGACCCAGGAGCAGAGAGGTATCCTTCAGAGAACAGCAGACCTGTTTGCCGATTACAACCGTCTGTCGGGCGGCGGCGTATCCGGGGAAAAAGAGGAGCAAAAGGGGAGCTGACGGCTGTCAGCTCCCCTTTTTGAAGCGAAAAAGGGAGCTGCACCTGTGCAGCTCCCTCGGTGCGTACCGGGTTCAGTCCGCAGAGGAGAAGGACTGGGAGGCCAGCTCCACGCCGGCGGCGTCAAAATAGGTGACGACCACCAGGACGGTCTCATTGGAAACGGACTTCTGCACATCCTTGGCGGCGTCCACGAAGGTCTGGGCGGTTTCGGCCAGTCCTGCCTCCAGGGCCTCGGCATACACGGAGCGGTCGTCATCGGTGGTCTCAATGGTGGTCAGGGTGAGATCGTAGTGCAGCTCATCGCCCTCGGCGTACATTTTGAGCTCCATCCCCTGGGATTCGTACTGCTCAACGGAAGAGGTGACAAGCTTCTGCATGGTGTCGGTGTTGAAATACTCCTCCAGGTTCTTTTTGCCGCAGGCGGACAGGGTGAGCATCATGGACAGGGCCAGGCAGATGGTCAGGGTCAGGGAAAGAATGCGTTTCTTTGCGGTGTTCATGTTATAAGCTCCTCTCAGTTATTTGGTACGGATTTTATGGATATGTATGGTATACATAGATCCCGTCAGGGCGTGGGTGTGTGTGCTTCGTTATAGGCTTTGTTCTGCTGAATGCCCCCAACGATAAACAGAATGGGGGCTGCAACGCCGCAGACCAGGGAAGCAACACCGTTGGGGGTAACCACCCCGGTCAGCAGGGTGCCAATACCGCCGATGACCAGCAGTGGGATTCCCCAACCCAGGAAAAAGCGGTATTTTTCTGGCCGCCGGCTCCGGGAGAGCCCCAGAATACCAACCGTCAGATCAATGATCAGCATGATTACAGCAATCGCGCCCATTACAAAAACAAATCCGGAGAAAACAGCCATTATCTCGTCGCCGCCGATCAGGCCGTCGCTCTGTGCCCGGGCCATTTGATCGACATAGGGATACAGTTCGGAATCCATCATGCTCCCCACTGAGAGAAGGAGTCCGGCCAGCGTGACAAGGGCGGAGGCAAGGCCGCCCACAATAAACAGAAGGCAGCCTACTTTTAAAAGAGAATTAGGATGCTCGTGCATCAAAACAAACTCCTTTCTGTTTCTGCTTTGTATTAATTAATAGTAAATTGTTCCACTGCTCACCAGAAGAAAGGCAAGGGCAAAGACTGCGGCCCAGGAGACCACCAGATAGGCAATACTCAACAGGACCCGGAGCGCGGGGGCCAGATTCTCGGAGGTGGACAGCCGAAGGGTCAGGAAAATGCCGAGCACGGCCAGCACTCCGCCAACAGCGCCGTTCATAATCTGCGCCAGGTTAAGGGCAGACACCACATAAGCCCACACCGGGATTTTGCCGATGGGGGTGTAGGGCTTGCCGGTGCGCAGCATCACGCCGTCCACCACCAGCTCCATGGACCACAGGCCGGACACCAGCATCACATGGGCGCCGGAAATTGGGAGATCCACCTCCATGGTCAGAAACAGCAGCTTCCGCGCCGGAAGAGAGCGGATTTTGTAGCGCGTTCCGTTGATTTCCACGGAGTAGGATCGTAAACAGATGGTGTAGTCCTGGCCTTGTAAAGTGATATGGTAGGTTTTCATGGTAATAGCACCTTTCTGCAAACAGTGGTGCTATTATAGCGTAGACATAGGGTACCGTCTACCCAGTTTGCCGATTCCGTCGTTTAAGAGGTAATATCCGTCGTTTGGGGGTGCTCGGGCAGATACCAGATGGCCTCGGCAATGAAGCGGCGGCCCTCAATCCGTACCTGTAAAAAGCCGTCCAGAGAGGACAGGGCCCGGCGTACACTGTCCAGCCCCATACCATGCAGGGAGGTTCCTGCCTTTCTCGTTTTAAAGTTGCCCTCGTGATCCTGCAAAAGCGTGCCGTCAAAGGTGTTCTCCACACGGAGGCGGCACAGGCCCCTGTCCGCCCACAGGGCGAGGGACAGCTCCTTTTGGGGGCAACGGGCCAGTCCCTCCACCGCGTTATCCAGGAGATTACCCAAGATAGTGTTGACGGTAAAGAGGGGAAGGGAAAGCCCTGCGGGGAGGCGGAGCTCTGCCCGCACCTGCGCCCCTGCCCGCCGGGCCTCGGCTAACTTGAAGTTGATCAGGCTGTCCAGTTCGGGATTGCCGCTGCTGGCCCAGAGGGCCGAGGGCTCTAAACATTTCGAAAACTGTTCCAGGTAACCCTGCAGTGCTCCGGTGTCCTGCTGGCCGGCCAACAAATGTAGGGCGGCCAAGTGGTTGCGCATATCGTGCCGCAGGGTGCGGAGCTCCCGTTCCCCGCATTGGTAAAGGGCTACTTCGTTGGCATAGGCCTGATTCTGCTGCTCCAGTATACGGGCGCGGTACTGCGCGTAATAGCTGCGTCCCACCTGCCGGTAGAGATGGAATACCAGGAGGTTGAGAAGAATGAGCATCCCATCCACAAGCAGGGACAGCCAGGCAGGGCAGTGGGCAAAGTAAAACAAAAGTATGACCATGGCAATGGAGGTAGAGGGAATCAGAAGTACGGCGAACCAGTAGAAGGGGCCGTCCGGCTGAAGCTCTTTTTCGGAAGAGGGACAACGCTTTTCCAACACCAGGGCCATAAAAAACAGGAGCAGGGCGGATACCAGGTTTCCAAGCTGGGAGGTATGGGCAGGCATTAGCAGAAAGACCAATGTATCCAGCAGAAAGCTGGCGGCGTAGATGACCAGCGCAGACCACAGCCTTTGCCAATGCGGAGCACGGTAGAGCAGGGAGAGCAGCAGCAGGGGGAGCAGGGAGGAGGCCAGGTTCAGCAGGGGGACGCCGACCAACAGAAAGCACAGGCTGTTGAGTACATAGGCACACAGGTAGCCTGCCGCCTCTGCCGGGCATCCCACCCTGCGCTGGCCCAAAAAGAGGGTCAGCAGGCGGCCGTAGAGGTACCAGTGAAACCCGTTAATGAGCAGGTAGGAGGCGGTTTGCAGGTCGGTCATAGCACCATCCCCCCGGGAGTCCATCTCAGCAGGCGCCCCCGCACCACCCGCCGGTAGGACTGGCTGATGGGCAGCTCTGTTCCGTCGTCCAGAGTGAGCCGATCATATTGGATGCGGCGGACATACAGGGTGTTGACCAGGAAGGACTGGTGAATACGCAGAAAAAACTGCTCCGGGAGCTGGCGGGCCACAGTGTCCAGCTTGTCACGGCACACCAGTTCATGCTGGACGGAATGAACGGTGATCCGCTTATGGTAACTTTCAATATAGCGTATGGCCTGGGTCGGCAGGGCGCGGGGCGTCCGCTCCACTAAAACGGTAAGCACGGCCTCTTCGGGACGGGACAGGCGGATGGCCTGAACCACACAATTCAGCAGCTTTGCCTCGTCTAGGGGCTTGAGCAAAAAATTGAGCGGCCGGGTATCAAACAGAGCCATAGCGTACTGCTGCTGGCCGGAGATATACAAAAGCTGTGTCACAGAATCCCGCAGCTCTTCCCGCAGCAGGCGCCCAATGGCAACGCCGTCCACGGTATCCAGTTCGATGTCCAGGATAAGCAGCGCAAACCGGGCTCCACTCCGCAGGGCGGCAGCCAGCGCCGCACCGGAATGGAAGGGGGTCAGCTCCAGTTCCTTTCCCAGGGGGGAACCGCTCAGCGTGGTACAGACCTGGGTAAGAATTTCCGGGTTGTCGTCACAAACTGCAATCCTATACAAGCCATATCACTCTTTTCCTTGTTGATCGGGGAAACGCCTTGGACTCCTGTGCCAGGCAGCAACACATAACTATTGAGAAACAGGAAAATAACCCTACTCTTAATTCGGCTGGGTGCCGCAAAAAATAAGGGTATGGGGCCTGATTTAGTGGAATGCGGCGCGGGGAAAGATCGGGCTTTCCTTTTCCTGCCCGGTGCGGTATACTGGAGGCATAAACAGAAGGAGGTGCGTTTTATGGAAGTCGGGAGGAGCATCCCCCGCGTGGACGCCGCCGACAAGGTGACCGGCCGCGCCAAATATACCGACGATCTCTGCCCCCGTCCGGTGCTGGAGGCGAAGATTCTCCACAGCACCATTGCCAACGGCTGGGTCAAGTCCATGGACATCTCCGCCGCCCAGGCCCTGCCCGGGGTGGTGAAGGTGCTGACCTGCTTTGACGTGCCGGACATCCAGTACCCCACCCCCGGCCACCCCTGGAGCGTGGAGAAGGCCCACCAGGACGTGTCCGACCGCAAGCTGCTCAACCGCCGCGTGCGCATCTACGGCGACGACATCGCCGCCGTGGTGGCGGAGGACGAGATCACCGCCCGGCGGGCCCTGGAGCTCATCCGGGTGGAGTACGAGGAGTACCCCGTGGTGCTGGAGGCGGAGCAGGCCATGGCGGAGGGCGCGCCGGTGCTCCACGAGGAGCACCCGGACAACGTCCTGGCCAAAATGGATCTCCGCACGCCCATGCCGGAGTCGGACTTCCACAGCGTGGAGGACGTGCTGGCCTGCCCCGCCTATTACCAGTTCCGGGGGCGCTACGACACCCAGCAGGTGCAGCACTGCCACATCGAGAACCCCATCTCCTACGCCTGGATGGAGGGGGGGCGCATCGTGGTGGTCACCTCCACCCAGATCCCCCACATCGTCCGCCGGGTGATCGGCCAGGCCATGGGCATCGGCTGGGGCTCCATCCGGGTGATCAAGCCCTACATCGGCGGCGGCTTCGGCAACAAGCAGGAGGTGCTCTACGAGCCCCTCAACGCCTGGCTCACCACCCAGGTGGGGGGCCGGTGCGTCCGGCTGGACGTGTCCCGGGAGGAGACCTTCCAGAACACCCGCTCCCGCCACCCCATCTCCTTCGACGTGGCGGCGGCGGTGGACGGCGACATGCGCCTGATGGCCCGCTCCTGCACCGCCGTCTCCAACCAGGGGGGCTACGCCTCCCACGGCCACTCCATCGTGGCCAACGCCGTCACCGGCTTCCGGCAGCTCTATCTGGACCGGATCGGCCACCACTCCACGGCCTACACCGTCTACACCAACCGGCCCGCCCCCGGCGCGATGCGGGGCTACGGCATCCCCCAGTGCAATTTCGCCGTGGAGTGCATGATGGACGACATTGCCCGGGAAAGGGGCTGGGACCCCAAGGCCTTCCGGCTGGCGAACCTCATGCCCCTGGGCTACGTCGACCCCTTCAACGGCATCACCTGCCACTCCACCGGCCTGGCCGAGTGCATCGAGAAGGGCGCGGACTTCATCGGCTGGGTGGAGCTGCGGGAGAAGTACAAGGAGCAGAGCGGCCCGGTGCGCCGGGGCGTGGGCATGGCCTGTTTCTCCTACAAGACCGGCGTGTACCCCATCTCCCTGGAGACCGCCTCCGCCCGGCTGGTGCTCAACCAGGACGGCACGGTGCAGCTCCACCTGGGGGCCACCGAGATCGGCCAGGGGGGCGACACCGTGTTCTCCCAGATGGCCGCCCAGGCCATCGGCATTCCCACCGAGGACGTACATATTGTCTCCTTCCAGGACACCGACACAGCCCCCTTTGATACTGGGGCCTACGCCTCCCGGCAGACCTACGTCACCGGCAAGGCCATCAAAAAGGTGGGGGAGGAGTTCCGAGAAAAGCTCCTCGCCTACGCCGCCGAGCTATTTCCCGACGCATCGGGACTGGACATCCGGGAGCGGCAGGTTGTGGACGGGGCGGGGGAGGCCCTCATCTCCCTGGCCGACCTGGCCATGAACGCCTTCTACTCCCTGGAGCACAGCGTCCACATCACCGCCGAGGACACCAACCACTGCAAGGAGAACACCTTCGCCTTCGGCTGCTGCTTTGCCGAGGTGGAGGTGGACATACCCGTGGGCAAGGTGAGGGTGCTGCGCATCGTCAACGTCCACGACTCGGGGAAGCTCATCAACCCCGCCCTGGCGGAGGCCCAGGTCCACGGCGGCATGAGCATGGGCATCGGCTACGCCCTCACCGAGGAGATGAAGTTCGACCCCAAGACCGGCCGGCTGCTCAACGGCAACCTGCTGGACTACAAGATGCCCACCTCTATGGACCACCCGGAGCTCACCGCCCTGTTCGTGGAGACCGACGATCCCTCCGGCCCCTTTGGAAACAAGGCTCTGGGCGAGCCGCCCACCATCCCCGTGGCCCCGGCCATCCGCAATGCGGTGCTCCAGGCCACCGGCGTGGCGGTAAACACCCTGCCCCTGTCGCCCCAGAAGCTGGTGGAGGAATTTACGAGAGGAGGGCTGATCTGACATGTATGACATTGCATCCATCTATTCGGCCAGGTCGGTGGACGACGCCATCCGCGCCCTCCAGGCCGATCCCGCCGCCGTGGTGATCGCCGGCGGCACCGACGTGCTCATCAAGATCCGGGAGGGGAAGCTGGCGGGCTGCTCCCTGGTGTCCATCCACGAGCTGGGAGAGGAGCTCTCCGGCGTGACGCTGGCTGACAACGGCGACGTGGAGATCGGCCCCCTGACCACCTTCCGCGGCGTCACCTTTTCCGACGTGATCCGCCGCACAATCCCCGTGCTGGGGGAGGCGGCCGACATGGCCGGCGGGCCCCAGCTCCGGGCCGCGGGCACCATCGGCGGCAACGTGTGCAACGGCATTACCTCCGCCGACACGGCCTCCACCCTGGTGGCCCTGGACGCGGTGCTGCGGGTGCGCGGCCCCAAGGGCGAGCGGGAGGTGCCCATCTCCCAGTGGTACCAGGGGGTGGGCAAGGTGGCCCTGGCCCCCTATGAACTGCTGGTGAAGATCGTGATCCCCTGCGACAACTATGTCGGCTATACCGGCCACTACATCAAATATGCCCAGCGCAACGCCATGGACATCGCCGCCCTGGGGGTGAGCTGCCTGGTGAAGCTCACCAGCGACAAAAAAATGGTGGACGACGCGGCCCTGGCCTTTGGCGTGGCCGGGCCGGTGCCCATGCGCTCTCCGGCCGCCGAGGCGGCGGTGCGGGGCCTGCCCATCGGGGAGGCCATCGCCGCCATCGGCGAGGCCGCCCTGGCCGACGTGAACCCCCGCACGAGCTGGCGGGCGTCCAAGGAGTTCCGCATCCAGCTGGTCAAGGAGCTGTCCGCCCGCTCCCTGCGGGAGGCGGCCCGGAAGGGAGGGGCCGACGTATGATCGAAGTGCTGCGCTGTACCGTGAACAACAAGCCCGTGGAGGTGGGTATCGACCCCCGGGAGTCCCTGGCCGACGTGCTGCGGGAGCGGCTGGGCCTCACCAGCGTGAAGAAGGGCTGCGAGGTGGGGGAGTGCGGGGCCTGCACCGTCCTGGTGGACGGCACGGCCATCGACTCCTGCATCTACCTGGGCGTGTGGGCCCAGGGTAAGAGTATCCTCACCGTGGAGGGCCTCCAGGAGCCGGACGGGGGCCTGTCCCCCATCCAGCGGGCCTTTGTAGAGGAGGCCGCCGTCCAGTGCGGCTTCTGCACCCCCGGCATCATCATGTCCGCCGTGGAGATCGTGGGCTCCGGCAAGCAGTACACCCGGGAGGAATTGCGCAAGCTCATCTCCGGCCACCTGTGCCGCTGCACCGGCTATCAAAACATTCTGAACGCCGTGGAGCGGGCGGTAAACGAGGCCCACAGGTTCGTGGGAAAAGGGGAATAAAGACAAACGGGAGACGCCTGTCGGGCGTCTCCCGTTTTGTGGGCCGATGAGGGCATCGGCCCCTACGGGCCGTGCGGAATTGGCTCCCAATACGTGCATACCTGGTCCGGGGTTCGGATCTTGCGCCGTGGACAATGACAGTGCCCGTACCAAAGGGGGAAATAGCTGCCCTCCCGGTAAATATAGTGCTGCCGGTAGTGGACGCAAGTCCCGCATACCTGTCCGTCTACAATTTCATATTTATACATCCTTATTACCTAAGACTATTTTATGCAAAAAGTGCATAAAATGCAATATGCAGTTTTTGCATGATATATGCTGATTACCGGTGATGCTTATGTACCCGCGATTGGCGGAACTGCGGGAGGATCATGATCTGTCCCAGGCGGAAATGGCAAAGATATTGAGGGTCAGTCAGGCCACCTATTCCCGGTATGAGACCGGGCGTTTGGATATTCCCAGCCAGACGCTGATTGCTCTGGCCCGGTATTATGGGGTAAGTGTGGATTATCTGCTGGGGCTGGATCACAGGCGGTAGGGGGGCGGTACCCGCATCGCCCCGCCCGGACGAAAAAAAGACCTGCGGCATTTGCCGCAGGTCTTTTTGACAATCAGCACATGGGCTTCAGGTCGGGGGAGACGATCAGGGTGGCCTCGGTGGCGGCCTGTACCTGTTCCACAGTGAACTCGGGGTTGATCTCCACCAGCTCCAGGCCCTTGTCGGTCACGTTGATGACGCACATCTCGGTGATGATCTTGGTGATGCAGTGGACGGCGGTGTAGGGCAGCCTGCACTTCTTCAGGATCTTGGGGTTGCCCTTGGCGGTGTGCTCCATGGCGACGATGACTTCCTTGGCGCCCACCAGCAGATCCATGGCGCCGCCCATACCGGGCATCTTCTTGCCGGGGATAATCCAGTTGGACAAGGAGCCCTCCTCGTCTACCTCCAGGCCGCCCAGAATGGTGGCGTTTACATGGCCGCCGCGGATAAAGCCGAAGGAGGTGGCGGAGTCGATGTAGCAGCCGAAGGGAGCGGCCTGGGCGGGCTGTCCGCCGGCGTCGGTCTTATAGCGGGGGTCGGCCTCCTCGGGCGTGGGCTTGGCTCCGGTGCCGATGATGCCGTTCTCAGACTGGAGAATCACATGCACCCCCTCAGGCAGGTAGGCGGGTACCAGGGTGGGCAGGCCGATGCCCAGGTTGACCACGTCGCCGTCCTTCAGCTCCTGGGCGACGCGCTTGGCAATAAAGCCCTTGATCTCAGACTTTTCCATTACGCATTCCCTCCATCCACGATGTAGTTGACAAAGGCGCCGGAGGTCACGACGTTCTCAGGCTGGATGTCGCCGATCTCCACCACATTGTCCGCCTCGGCGATCACCACGTCGGCGGCGGTGGCCATGACGATGTTGAAGTTGCGGGTCGTGCCCTTGTACCAGATGTTGCCGAACTTGTCCACAAGATAGCCGTTGATGAGGGCGAAATCGGCACGGATGGGCTTCATGAGCAGATAGTCTCTGCCGTCAATGGTCTGCTTGCCCAGGCAGAAGGGGGAATCCTCCACGATGGTGCCCACGCCGGTGGGGGTGAGCACGCCGCCCAGGCCGGCGCCGCCGGCGCGGATCATCTCCGCCAGAGTGCCCTGGGGAATCAGATCCACGGTCAGGGTCTTGTCCACCATGCCCTGAGTGCCCACGTCGGGGGTCATGCCCACGTGGGTGGCAATGACGTGCTTGACCTGATGGTTGTGCACCAGCTTGGCCACGCCGTAGAATTCCTCGCCGTTGGGGCCGGTGGCCATGCCGCAGTCGTTGCCGATGATGGTCAGGTCCTTGGTGCCCTTCTGAGCCAGAGCTTCGATGATGTGATGGGCGCTGCCGCAGCCCAGGAAGCCGCCGTACATGATGGTCGCCCCGTCGGGGATCATGTCCACAGCCTCCGCAACAGAAATAATCTTATTGCGCACAGTGTTACCCTCCTAGTTCAAATTAGAGTGGGGTGTTCGCGTTATAGCTGGGAGGAAGGACGGTCCGCCGCCCTTCCTCCCGCTTAGTTTAGCACTTTTCGAAGATGGTGGCAACACCCATGCCGCCGCCGATGCACAGGGTGGCCAGGCCCTTCTTGGCATCGGGCCGTTTGGCCATCTCATGGAGCAGGGTGACGATGATGCGGGCGCCGGAGCAGCCGACAGGGTGGCCGATGGCGATGGCGCCGCCGTTGACGTTGACCTTCTCCATGTCGAAGCCCAGCTCGCGGGCCACGGCGATGGACTGGGCGGCAAAGGCCTCGTTGGCCTCCACCAGATCAATGTCCTCGATCTTAAGGCCCGCCTTGCTCATGGCCTGACGGCTGGCGGGCACGGGGCCGACACCCATGATCTTGGGATCCACGCCGCCGTGGCCCCAGCTCACCAGCTTGGCCATGGGCTTGAGGCCGTACTTCTCCACGGCCTCCTTGGAGGCCAGAACAATGGCGGCCGCGCCGTCGTTGATGCCGCTGGCCTGGCCCGCAGTCACCCGCTGCACATGCTTGTGGGTGTCATCCGCGTGAACCTGGGTGGGCTCAAAGGTGTGGACAATCTCGTCCTCCACGCCCTCCGGACCCACGGGGAAGGCGCCCTTCAGCTTGCCCAGGCTCTCTACAGTGGTGCCGGCGCGGGGGAACTCGTCCACCTTGAACTCCACCATTTCCTTCTTCTTCTTGACCATGACGGGCACGATCTCGTCGTCAAACCGTCCGGCCTTCTGGGCCGCCTCGGTCTTCTGCTGGGAGGCGGCGCCGAAGGCATCCAGCTCCTCGCGGGTGATGCCCCACACGTCGCAGATGTTCTCCGCAGTGGTGCCCATGTGGTAGTTGTTGTAGGCGTCCCACAGGCCGTCCTTGATCATGGTGTCCACGACCTTCTTGTCGCCCATGCGGGCGCCCCAGCGCTCGGCGGGGAGGGCGTAAGGGGCGGCGGACATGTTCTCGGTGCCGCCGGCCACGATGATGTCGGCGTCGCCGCACAGGATGGCGCGGGCGCCCTCGATGACGCTCTTCATGCCGGAGCCGCAAACCATGCCCACGGTGTAGGCGGGCACGGAGTAGGGCAGGCCCGCCTTCACACCCACCTGGCGGGCCGGGTTCTGGCCCAGGGCGGCGGTGAGCACACAGCCGAACATCAGCTCGTCCACCTGCTCCGGCTTCACTCCGGCGCGGTTCAGCGCCTCCTTCACCACCACGGCACCCAGCTCCGTTGCGGGGGTGTCCTTCAGGCTGCCCCCGAAGGAGCCCACTGCCGTCCGGCAGCAGTTGACCACATACACTTCTTTCATTGCAGTAAACCTCCAGATCGTAATTTCATTTTCTCCCCATACCGAAAAATACCCTTCGGGTTTGATTATACCCCTCCGTTTTTAAAAAATCAACCACTGGTAAATTGGTAAGGGCAGGTTTTTTAAAAAAACAAAACCGGGCGGTTCGGGTTTTGCCGAACCGCCCGGCCTGTCTCAGCCGCGCCCCGTTGTGGATTGGGCGTAGACGGCGTCCTCCTTCTGAATCTGGGCCTGGGTGACCAGCGTGCCGTCCAGACCGCAGGCCTGGAGTACGGCCAGGGTGTGCCGGGCCCCGGACTGGAGGGTGATGCAGACCGTGTAGCCGTCCTCCTCCTCGCCGCCGGTGCGTCCGGCGGGCCGGAACTCCAGGTATAGATCGTTGTAGTAGCAGTTTTCCAGCCGGTCCCGGTTCTCCAGCAGATAGCGGCGGCCCAGGGTACCCTCGGCCAGATCGGCGCGGACGGCCTCCTCCAGTCCGGTCAGGGCGGAGGCGGGGACAATCGCGCTGTCCGTATCGGGGTTGGTGAGCCAGGCGTCCACCAGCCGGTCTCCCTCCCGCTGCGCGTGGAAGTAAGATTCACCAGCTAGGCCGGGGGCGTTGAGCAGGGCGTCCAGCCGGGCGGCGGGGGTGCCCGGCGTGTCCAGCTCGGACTGGCTGAGGGGAACCCGGTATTTCCGGGTCAGATAGGAGCCGTCCATGAGGGTATAGGAAATGTCCACATAGGTCCAGCCGTCGGACTGGATGCTCAGGCCGCTGCCGTCCTCCGACCAGGTGCTCTCCCAGCCCGCCTCCTCCAGCTCCTCCTTGTGCGCTACAATGGACTGGTGCAGGCCGGTAAGGGCTTCCAGCTCCTCTGGGGTGTCCAGGGTGAGGGTGGCGTAGCCCAGGTCGTCATAGGGGGCGGACTCCACGCCGGACAGGTGGGCGCTCTGTACCTCAGCGACGTCGGGCACCCGGCCCTCAAAGCCGATTATATCGAACTCCATCGCGCACATGGCGGCCGTCAGGCAGCATAGAAAGACCATGCAGCCCTTCCACGCGCCCCGGAATACCCAGAAGCTCTTGCACAGCAGCATCTCGGCCACAAAGCAGCCCGCCGCGCCCCACACCACCATGAGAACCAGGAGCGTCCACGGCCCGCGGGGCAGCAGAGGGTCCAAAACGTAGTAAAAGACAGTGCTCAGTGTCACAGCGGTGCAGAAGGCCACACCGTATTTGAACACCGGGCGCACCCAGCGGACGCTGACCACGTCGCCGGCGCTCTCCAAATGCCGGCGGCGGTAGGCCGCCAGGGCCAGCCCTGCCAGCACCAGCCCGATGAGGGCGTACAGGGAGGCATAGCCCAGACCGGCAAAGTAGGGATCGCCCAGCATGCTGTTTCCGGCGGCGTCCGTTATGGTATCATACTGGACGTGACAGGCCTCGGAGAGCAGCAGCACCGGGGTGAGCCAGACGCCCAGCTTCTCCAGCCAGGCAGCGCTGGTGAAGCCGAAGAGAAATTCCTCGGCCATACGGCTGAAGACCCAGCACAGCCCGGCGGCCAGGCCATTGAGAACCACATAGAAGGCGGGCAGGGCCAGCACGTGGCCGGTGAACATGGCGCAGAACACGGCAAAGGAGTAGAAGAAGAGCCCGAACAGGCTCACCACCACCAGCCAGGTGAACAGGCTGCTGAACACCACTGTGCCGGCAAAGACCTCCGCCGCCAGGGCCAGCAGGAACACCGCCAGATTGGGCAGCAGCAGGAACAGAAGCCCCGACAGGTAGTTGGTGAGGAACAGGCCCTCCCGCCGCAGGGGCAGGGCGTGAAGCATGCCCACCGAGCGGCTGGCATAGAGGTAGGAGAACACCGCCATGGCGCACAGCAGGCCGAACAGAGCGGTCAGCGTAACGGCGGCGCTCGGGCCGCCGTCCAGGTAGTTCAGGGGCAGGCTGCGGGCCATTCCCCCGTCCCAATGTATCCGGTTGGACAGAATATTGAGGGGCAGCACCGCCAGCCAGAACAGGCCGTACAGCGACCAGATGGGCCAGAAGCGGGCGAAATTCTTGCGCAGCAGGGTAAAATTAAAGTACGATGTCGCGGACCGCATAGTCCTCACCTCCCAGCTCATAGATAAAGATCTCCTCCAGGGTCAGGGGCAGCGCCTCCATCAGAATGGGGGCGAAGGCGGCCAGACGGTTGGTGATCTCGGTGGCGTTGCCCCGGATGATGAGGGTGTGGATGCGCCCCACCTGGGAGACGTGGAGCACCTGGAGGTCCCCGGGAAGCTGGGGCAGCTCCTTCTCCTGAAACACCACCTGCATCTTGACCACGTTCTCCTGCAGGGCGCTCAGGCTCCGCTCAATGAGCACCTTCCCCCTGGAGAGAATGCCCACATGGTCGCACACGTCCTCCAGCTCCCGCAGGTTGTGGGAGGATACCAGCACTGTGGTGCCGTGGTCGGCCACGTCTCCCATCAGCAGGGACCACACCTGCCGCCGCATCACCGGGTCCAGGCCGTCCACCGGCTCGTCCAGCACCAGGATGTCCGGCCGGCAGCACAGGGCCAGCCAGAAGGCGGACTGCTTCTGCATGCCCTTGGAGAGCCGCCGGATGGGCTGCTTTTCCGGAATGGTGGTAAACACGTCCTTCAGGGCCTCGTAGCGCTTGACGTCGAACCGGGGATAGAAGCCCCGGTAAAAGCGCATCATGTCCCGGGTGGAGGCGGAGAGGAAATAGTAAAGCTCGTCGGGGATGGAGGCGATGCGGGACTTGGCCGCCGGGTTTTCGTACACCGGGTTGCCCTCAATGAGCACCGAGCCGCTGTCCTGCCGGTAGACGCCGGTGACGTGGCGCAGCAGGGTGGACTTGCCTGCGCCGTTGGGGCCCACAAGCCCGTAGATGGACCCGTGGGGCACCGTCATGGTCAGTCCGTCCAGGGCCCGGAACCCGTCAAAGCTCTTAACCACATTTTTTGCTTCAATCATAGCTGCGTTCCTCTCTCACAGTCTGCCGGGCCGCCGCCTCCAGCCGCCCGGCCAGCTCCCCCGCGGTCATGCCCAGGAACAGAAGCTCCGCCGCCGAGGCGTCAAATTCCCGGAGCAGGCGGTCCCTTCTGGCTGCATTCACGTCGGCCTGGGGGGCGGCGAAGGAGCCCTTGCCCGCCACCGTGTAGAGATAGCCCTCCTGCTCCAGGGACTCATAGGCCCGCTGGATGGTGTTGGGGTTGATGGCCAGCGAGGAGGCCAGCGCCCGCACGGAGGGCAGTTTGTCTCCCGCCTGGAGCGCCCCGGTCACCACCAGATGGCGCAGGCCGTCCCTGACCTGCTCGTAGATGGGCCGCGCATCCCGGTAATTGAGTTGGATCATACCGTCGTCTCCCTTCCGGAAACTGTATTACATGAAATAGTACACTTAGTATACACGCCGCCGGAGGGAAAGTTTTTAATTATTTCTGACGTTTTTTTAAAACAGCCCGCAGTCCCGGGGCAGAATCCGCCAAATTTCCAGTGACAACAGGGCGGGATAGGCGTATAATAGAACCACCTTATCAAGAGAAAGCGGGTGACACCCATGAACCAGAGGGCCTGGATGGAGTACCGTGCCTGTGTGGAGGAGCTGCTGTTTTCGTCTCAGGTGCAGCATATGAAGTCCATCCGGCACCACCCCGGCGTGTCCTGCTATGAGCACAGTGTCTTTGTGTCCTATGTGGCCTGGTATCTGGCGGACCGGTGGGGGGCCGACGCGCGCACCGCTGCGCGGGCGGGGCTGCTCCACGACCTGTATCTCTACGACCCCCGCACCCTGCCCTCCTACCGGCAGTGCTTTGCCCATCCGGTGGCCGCCGCGGAGAATGCGGCCGCGCTGTGCGGCGGCCTGACCGCCCGGGAGAAAAACTGCATTTTGGCCCACATGTGGCCCCTGTCCCGCCGGGCGCCCCGCAGCCGCGAGGCGGCCGCGGTCTGCCTGGCCGACAAGCTGTGCGCCACGGCTGAAATCATGCAGATCTGGCGGAACCTGGGCCTGCGCCGGGCGGTTTTGAGCGGCGCGTGAGCAAGCCTGTCTCTGACAGGCTTGCTTTTGTTTTTTAAATGGGGACGGCGAGGGGCCGTTTTGCAAAGAAAGGAACGGAAAAAGGGGCGGGAAATTGTGCAAGCCTCCCAAGAGCGAAAAATTACCCGCTTTTTTTGAAATTTCCGATGCATTTTCAGTCCTGCTTTGCTATAATCTGATTGCAAGAAATCCATGTTTTTGAGGTGATTTCAACATGAACGCGACTGGAGCGGTCGTATTCCTGCCACGGGAGGGCAACGGCCCGTCCCTGATGCTGGAGGAGCTCCTCTTCGATCCCGCGGCCCTGTGGCTGGCGGAGTCGCTCAGGGCCGCCGGAGTGGAGCGGTTTTTCGTGGTCTGCCACACCGACGACCAGGCCCGGGCGGCGGCCTGCTTCCCCGCCGGCACCGAGTTTGTCACCGGCGGCAGCGGCGACGCGGTGGAGCAGCTGTCGGCTTTTCTCAACGCCCTGGAGGGCAAGGTGATCGTGATCACCAAGCCGGTGCTGCTGGACTGGGGGGATGCCCGGACGCTGGCCGGCCTGGAGAACGGCGGCGTACTCGACAGCAAGGACACCGGCGTGTACCGCATCGACGGCGGCCTGCTGTCCCAGACTCTGGCTGAGGGCGTTGGCCTGGAGGAGGCCCTGAAGGAGAAGGGCGACCGCTTCAACAGCCGCGGCGTCTGGTTCCAGGGCGCCTATCCCATCCGCTCCGGCTGGAACGGCCGCATGGAGGCTGAGATGGTGGCCCGGCAGCACGGTGTGCGCCGCCTGCTGGAAGCCGGAGTCCGCATTATGGACCCCAGCCATTGCTATGTGGGTCCCCGGGTGAAGGTGGGGGAGGGCACTGTCCTGCTGCCCGGCACGATCCTACGGGGGGAGACCATCATCGGCCGGGACTGCGAGGTGGGCCCCAACGCCATGGTGCGGGACTGCACCGTGGGAGATGGCGTCACCATTAACGCCTCCCAGCTCAATGAGAGCACCATCGGCGACGGGGTGAAGATCGGCCCCTTCGCGTACATCCGCCCCAACTGCCACGTGGGGCCCGGCGTCAAGGTGGGCGACTTTGTGGAGCTGAAAAACTCCACCATCGGCGAGGGTACCAAGATCTCCCACCTGACGTACGTGGGCGACTCCGACGTGGGCGGCCACGTCAATTTCGGCTGCGGCACCGTCACGGTGAACTATGACGGCACCAGCAAGTTCCGCACGGTCATCGGCGACCATGCGTTCATCGGCTGCAATACCAACCTGGTGGCCCCCGTGCGGGTGGGGGAGGGGGCGTACACCGCTGCGGGCAGCACCATCACCGACGAGGTGCCCGCCGACTCCCTGGCCATCGCCCGCACCCGCCAGACCGTCAAGAAGCAGTGGGCCGCCAAGCGGCGCAACCGCAGAAAGTAGCTCTTTCCCGCAGCCGCGGGATACAGGATAGAGAAAAAATGTGAGAGGATGTTACAAGAATGATCGCACACGGTAAGGACATCAAGATCTTTTCCGGCACTTCCAACCGCCCCCTGGCCGAGGCCATCTGCAAGGAGGTGGGCACGGAGCTGGGCAACGCCGAGGTGGGCGCCTTCTCTGATGGGGAGAACTTTGTCTCCATCTATGAGACCGTCCGCGGCTCCGACGTGTTCGTGGTCCAGTCCACCAGCTCCCCGGTCAACGACAACCTCATGGAGCTGCTCATCATGATCGATGCCCTCAAGCGGGCCTCCGCCGGCCGCATCACCGCCGTGATGCCCTACTTCGGCTACGCCCGCCAGGACCGCAAGACCAAGCCCCGCGACCCCATCTCCGCCAAGCTGGTGGCCAACCTGATCACCCGCGCCGGCGCCGACCGGGTCCTCACCATGGATCTCCACGCCAACCAGATTCAGGGCTTCTTTGACATCCCCGTGGACAATCTGCTGGGCAACCCCATTTTCACCAACTATCTCCACGACCGCTTTAACGGCAGGGAGGACGAGGTGATCGTCGTCTCCCCCGACGTGGGCAGCGTGGCCCGCGCCCGCGCCTTCGCCCAGAAGCTGGGCATGGGCCTGGCCATCGTGGACAAGCGCCGCCAGAAGGCCAACTCCTCCGAGGTCATGAACATCATCGGCGACGTCCGGGGCAAGAAGGTCATCCTCTTCGACGACATGGTGGACACCGCCGGCTCCCTCTGCGGCGCGGCCCAGGCCCTGGTGGAGCTGGGCGGCGCGGTGGACGTCATCGCCTGCGCCAGCCACGGCGTGCTCTCCGGCCCCGCCGTGGAGCGCATTGAGAAGAGTGTCCTCAAGGAGGTCTACTTCCTGGATACCGTGCCCCCCAAGGCTGGCGTCGCCTGCGACAAGATCAAGTATCTCTCCGTGGCCCACATGTTTGCCGAGGCCATCGAGCGCATCTACGAGGAAGTGTCTGTCTCGAAACTCTTTGTATAAGACGGACAGGATAGTACAAATATGGCGGGGGGCGGAGCGTTGCTCCGCCCCCATTGCCGCATGGAGGAAAAACCTTGTTTTTTGACAAAAATCGGGGCGCCGGGGCTGAATGGCTGGTGGTGGGCCTGGGCAACCCCGGCGAAAAATATGAGAATACCCGCCACAATGTCGGCTTTCTCACCGTGGACGAGCTGGCCGAGCGGGCCCGGGTACCCGTGCAGAAGCTGAAGCACCGCGCCCTTACCAACACCTTGGAGGTGGGGGGCGTCAAGGTGCTGCTTATGAAGCCGGTGACCTATATGAACCTGTCCGGCGAGGCGGTGGGGGAGGCCGCCCGCTTCTATAAACTCCCACCGGAGCGGGTGCTGGTCATCTCTGACGACGTGTCCCTCCCCGTGGGCAAGCTGCGCATCCGCAAGGGCGGCTCCGCCGGGGGTCATAACGGCCTCAAGAGCATCATCCAGCACCTGGGTACCGACCAGTTCCCCCGGATCAAGGTCGGGGTGGGCCAGAAGCCCCACCCAGACTATGACATGGCCGACTGGGTGCTCTCCAAATTCGCCGGGGAGGATCTCAAGACCATCACAGAGGCCATCCGTAAGGCCGCCGACGCGGTGGAGTGCCTTATTCAGGAGGGGCCGGACAAGGCCATGAACCGCTTTAACGGCTGAGGAGTGCGCCATGATCACCTTTCGAGAAATTGATAAAAGCAACTATATGGAATGCATCTGCCTAAAGGTGAAGGACGAGCAGCGCGGCTTTGTGGCGGATAACGCCCGCTCCCTGGCCGAGGCCCGGTTTGAAGAGGGCCTGTATACCCGGGCCGTCTATTCCGACGGCGTCATGGTCGGATTTGTCCTGTTTGATTATGACCCCGAGCTTCCAGGGTGGTGCATGAGCCGGTTCATGATCGGCGCGCAGTACCAGGGGCGGGGCCTGGGCAAAGAGACCGTGCTCCGCTTTCTGGACTTTATGAGAGAACACATGGGGGTGCGGGAGCTCTACCTCCATGTGGAGCTGGAGAATACGGCGGCCTATGAGATGTATCAAAAGCTGGGCTTTCGCGCCGTCCGGGAGATCCAGTATACCTTTGACGGGGCGGTCTACCGGGAGCGGCGGATGAAGATTTGCCTCTGAGACTCCCCGCCGCCCATCCCACGCCGGGCCTCCGAACGGCCCGCGCCCACAACTTCCGATCTTTTCTGTGCCGAGGTGTCCTATGAAGCCACTGCTCTCCGCCCTCAACGACATACCTGAATACCGCTCTCTACTGGCGGCCATCGACAACGGGGCCTGTCCGGCGGCCTTTTCCGGGCTGTCGGCGGTGCACCGCGCCCATTTTGCCGCGGGCATCCGCCAGGAGCTGAACCGCCCCGTGGTGGTGGTGTGCGCCGACGAGGGGGAGGCCGAGCGCATGGCCAGGGATCTGGCCGCCCTGTCGGGGGAGGCGGTGCGCACCCTCTCTGCCCGGGAGTTCACCTTCCACAACGCCGCGGTGGTGTCCCGGCAGTACGAGCACCGGCGGCTGTCCACCCTGCGGGCGCTGGCGGCGGGGGAGTGCCCCCTGCTGGTCTGTACGGTGGAGTCCATTCTCCAGCGCACCATTCCCAAAACCCTGCTGACCCAGGCGGCCCAGGTTCTGCGGATGGGAGAGCGGCACGACCTGGGGGAGCTGGCCGGCACCCTGGCCGCCGCGGGCTACACCCGCTGCGAGCAGGTGGAGGGCGTGGGCCAGTTCGCCCTGCGGGGGGGCATCCTGGACTTTTTCTCCCCGGCCCACCCCAAGCCCGTCCGGGTGGAGTTCTTCGGGGACGAGATCGATGCCATGGGCCTCTTCGATCCCGACACCCAGCGGCGCATCGAGAACCTCGGCGCGGCGGAGATCCTGCCGGCGGCGGAGGTGCTGCCCCAGTTTACCCCTGGCGGGTACGGCGGGCTGCTGGAGGGGCTGGACCGTCTCATTTCCCAGGCAAAGCGCCGCAAGGGGAGCGAGACACTGGTGCAGACGCTGGAGGAGGACCGGGAGCGGCTGGCGGCCAGCACGGCCTTCCCGGCCATGGACCGCTACATCGCCCTGATCTACCCCGTCATGGCCACGGCGGCGGATTACTTCCCCGAGGACGCGGTGGTGGTGCTCAGCGAGAGCCCCCGGGTGGCCGAGCGGGGAAAGAGCTACCTGTGGCAGTTGGGAGAGGACGCCAAGGCCCTGATGGAGCGGGGAGAGCTGGCCGGGGAGCTGGCTGACTTCGCCCGCACCTTTGAGGAGCTGACCGAGGTGTTGGCCGACTGGCCGGTCTGCTACCTGGACGCCTTCACCTCCTCCCGGTACCCCCAGCGGCCCCGCACCCTGCTCAACCTGCTGACCAAGCAGCTCCCCTCTTACGGCGCCAGCCTGGAGACCGCCGTCTCCGACCTGGCCCACTATGTCTCCGACGGATTCCGCACCGTGGTACTGGTGAGCAGCGAGCAGCGTGCCCTCAACCTCCAGGCCCTCCTGCGGGAGCAGAAGATGACCACCGCCGTGGATTTCCAGCTCCACGAGCTGCCCGGCTACGGCAAGGCGGTGATTGCCGTGGGGGGGCTCACTGCCGGCATGGAGTACCCGGTGGGGCGCTTCGCCGTGCTCACCGAGGGGCAGTCCCTGCTGGGCAAAAAGCGCAGGAGCAAGCCGGTGACCAACCGGCAGAAGCTGGGCTCCTACGCCGACCTGTCTCCCGGCGACCTGGTGGTACACGAGCACCACGGCGTGGGCCGCTTCCTGGAGATGACCAAGATGACGGTGGACGGGGTGCAGAAGGACTACGTCAAGATCGCCTACGCCGGGGCCGACGTGCTCTACGTCCCCGCCACCCAGCTCGACCTGGTGAGCAAGTACATCGGCTCCGGGGAGGACGCCCAGGAGACCCGCAAGCTCTCCAGGCTGGGGGGCACCGACTGGGAGAAGGCCAAGACCCGGGCCAAGAAGGCCGTCAAGGATCTGGCCAAGGGGCTCATTCAGCTCTATGCCGAGCGGCAGCGCCAGCCCGGCTTCGCCTTCTCCCCCGATTCCCCCTGGATGAAGGAGTTTGAGGACGAGTTCGAGTACGCCGAAACCGACGATCAGCTCCGCTGCATCGCCGAGATCAAGCAGGATATGGAACAGGCCCGGCCCATGGACCGGCTGCTGTGCGGCGATGTGGGCTACGGCAAGACGGAGGTGGCCTTCCGGGCCATCATGAAGTGTGTGCTGGACGGCAAGCAGGCCGCCATTCTGGTGCCCACCACCGTGCTGGCCCGGCAGCACTACCTGACGGCCAAGCAGCGCTTTGCCAAGTACCCGGTGGAGATCGACGTGGTCAGCCGCTTCCGCACCCAGACCCAGATGAAGGACACCCTGCGGCGGATGGAGCAGGGGGGCATCGATCTGCTCATCGGCACCCACCGCCTCTTCCAGAAGGACGTGAAATTTAAGGATCTGGGCCTGCTGGTCATCGACGAGGAGCAGCGCTTCGGCGTCCAGCACAAGGAGAAGCTCAAGGAGCTGTCCAAGCAGGTGGACGTGCTCACCCTCTCCGCCACCCCCATCCCCCGGACGCTGAATATGGCCCTCTCCGGCATCCGGGACATGTCCACCCTGGAGGAGCCGCCCATGGACCGCCAGCCGGTGCAGACCTATGTGCTGGAGCACGACTGGGGGGTGCTCTCCGACGCCATGCGCCGGGAGCTGGAGCGGGGCGGCCAGGTGTACTACCTCCACAACCGGGTGGAGACCATCACCCGCACCGCCGCCCGCATCAAGGAGATGCTGGGGGAGGACGTGGCTGTGGCGGTGGCCCACGGCAAGATGAGCCAGGAGGAGCTCAACGACGTGATGACCCGCATGAGCGACGGCGAGGTGGACGTGCTGGTGTGCACCACCATCATCGAGACGGGCATCGACATCGCCAACGCCAACACCCTGATCATTGAGGATGCCGACCACATGGGCCTGGCCCAGCTCCACCAGATCCGCGGCCGGGTAGGCCGCTCCACGCGCAGGGCTTACGCCTACCTGACCTACCGCCGGGGCAAAGTGCTCACCGAGGTGGCCTCCAAGCGCCTGGGGGCCATCCGGGAGTTCGCCGAGTTCGGCTCCGGCTTCAAAATCGCCATGCGCGACCTGGAGATCCGGGGGGCGGGCAATGTGCTGGGGCCGGAGCAGAGCGGCTTCCTGCTCAGCGTGGGCTACGACATGTACCTCAAGCTGCTGGAGGAGGCGGTACTGGAGGAGCGGGGCGAGAAGCCGGAGCGCCCCACCGAGTGCGCCGCCGATCTCAGTGTGGCCGCCTCCATCCCAGACCGCTATGTGCCCTCGCCGGAGCAGCGGATGGACCTCTACCGCCGCATCGCCGCCATCCGCTCCGAGGCGGACGCCGACGACGTGATGGATGAGCTTATCGACCGCTACGGCGACCCGCCCCGCACGGTCAACAACCTCATCTCCGTGGCTCTCCTCCGCGCCGACGCCGCCCGGAACGGGATCTCCCAGATTGACCAGAAGGGCGCCAACCTGAATTTCTATCTGGACCAGTTCGATCTCCAGCGGGTGAGCGCCCTGTGCGGCCTGGAGAAGTACCGCTCCCGCCTGCTCTTCTCCGCCGGGGAGAGGCCCTACCTGGCCCTGCGGCTCAAAAAGGGGGAGGACGCCCTGAAATTCGGCCGCAAGCTGGTGGAGGACTACGCCAAGACCGCCCCGGCTCAGACAGAGGGGTAGGGCGCGGGGGCGGACTCCCCCTACCCGGCGGCAGCCGGCGCCGCGTGTGCGGCGGAGCTGGGCGGGATTCACTTCCGCCCAGCGAAATGAAATGGAACGGGGCCCCCGGCCCGCTGCTGGCGGGCTGGGGCTGAGGACGCCCTGAAATTCGGCCGCAAGCTGGTGGAGGACTACGCCGAAAACGCCCCCAAAGCGGAACCGTAGGGCGGCGCGCAAAACTTCCGGTTGTATCCGCTGGGGAAATGGTGTACACTGGAACAGGCTTTTGGAACCCAAATAAGGAGGACAAACACGCATGAACGTGAAACAGTTTCTGTGCGCCGGCATGACAGGGGCGCTGCTTGTGGCCGGACTGACAGCCTGCGCGCCCGGCGCGCCGGAGGTGGACCCGTCCGACGTGGCCTATCAGACCGCCGGTGTGACCAGGGACACGGTGCTCTTTACGGTGGATGGCACAGAGGTTACCGCCGACGAGTACCTGTTCTGGCTGCTCCAGAGCGTGGCCTCGGCCAAGCAGAGCGGTTACCTGGCGGACGACGACGCTTGGGAGGAGGAGCTCAACGGCGTCCCCACGGCGGAGTATCTGAAGGAGGACGCGCGGAACACCAGCGTGCTCTACACCACGGTGTCCAACCACGCGGCGGCGGCGGGACTGACCGTAACCGAGGAGGAGCAGGCCGAGGCGGACGCTGAGCTGGAGACGCTGACCCAGCGGGTGGACAGCTATTACGGGATGACCCTTCAGGAGTACTTGGACCAGCAGTGCATCAGCGAGGCGGCTTTCCGCAAGCTGAACCAGGTGCCCTATCTGGCCCGGAGCCTCCAGACCCAGATGGAGGAGGCGGGGGAGCTGACCGCCCAGGACGCCGATCTGGATGCCATGGTGGAGGAGGCGGGCTACTACAAGGCCAAGCACATCCTGCTGGCCTTCCCGGAGAACGAGGACGGCAGCGCCGCCACCGACGAGCAGAAGGCCGCCGTCAAGGCGGAGGCCGACCAGCTCCTGGCCCAGATTCGGACCGCCGCAGACCCCTTGGCGGAGTTTGACAAGGTGATGAACGAGCGCAGTGAGGACGGCCGGGACGAGAACAACCAGCTCTATGCGCCCGACGGTTACCTGGCCTATGCCGGCCAGATGGTGCCTCAGTTTGAGAGTGCCGCCAAGGCCCTGGCCGTGGGTGAGATCAGCGAGCCCGTGGAAACCGCCTACGGCTACCACATCATTCTGCGCCAGGACTTTACCGACGAGGAGCGCCAGCAGCTCCGGGACAGCATGGCGGCCATCTACCCCGATTACGCCATGAGCAAGCTGAACGAGCAGTGGGTGGAGGAGGCGAAGGTAGAGGTCAAGCCCGCCTATGAGAAGCTGGATCCCAATTCCTTCTACAAGAATATGGTGGCCTTTGCCGAGCAGTGGCAGGAGGAGAAGGCCGCCGAGGAGGCCGCTCAGGCGACCGCCAGTCCCGCGCCTGAGACCGGGACCCCGGCACAGAGCACAGAGCCCGCACCGGATGCCACCGGGAGCGGAGCGCAATAAGCACAGGCAAAAACCCCGCCGATCCGGCGGGGTTTTTTATTAAAAAACTATAGTTTATAAGAAAAATTCTATTGTTTATAGTAAAAATCCAAAGTTGTGTCAATCTATATCTAAAGTTTGGAACAAAGGGTGAGACACAATGGAGGACAAGGAGAAAAAGCTGGCGCTGCAAAAGGCCGTGGGCGAGCGGGTGTACCACAGCCGGAAGCTGGCGCGGATGAGCAAGGAGGAGCTGGCCGAGCGCCTGGGCATCTCCTCCCAATATGTAAATGATATTGAACAGGGGAAAAAGTGTATGTCCATGGCGATTTTTGTGGAGCTGGGCGAGGTGTTCCACACAGGGCTGGATGAGCTCGCCCACGGCGCACAGAAGGAGGAGCCCGTGCTGGAGCACCTGCTCTGCCACCTGCGCCAGCTCTCTCCGGTGCAGCGGGATATGGCCGTTCACATGCTGCATCTGGCGTTCCGGGCCGCCCAAGAGCTGGGCCCGGAGGAGTAGGCGTGGCGCTGGAGATCCGGGTCCTGGTGGTGGAGGATGATCCGGAGACCCGGATGCTGACGGAGGCCCTTCTGTCCGGACGGAAGGGGGTCTGTCTGTGCGCGCTGGCAAAGGACGGCCTGGAGGGGCTGGAGCTGGTGGAGCAGACCAGGCCCGATATCGTGCTGCTGGATCTGATTCTGCCCGGGATGGACGGGCTTGATTTCCTCCGCGCCCTGCGCCGCCGAAGCGCGCGCCCGGCTGTGGTGGTGGCCTCCCAGGCCTCGGAGCCCACAGTCATCCGGCTGGCCTTTCAGCTTGGGGCCAGCTACTATCTCATAAAGCCCCTCAACTTCGACTCCCTGCCCGACCTGTTTCACTCGCTCTGCCTGGAGCCCCGGGAGCGGGCGGCGGCGGACTATCTGCGGGGGATGGGCGCGTCCGGGCTGGGGGTGGAGGCCGCCGCGCGGACGGCGGCCGTGCTCTCCACGGGCGCGGAGGGGGCCATTCCGCTCAAGGAGGGGTATGCCGCCGCCATGGCGGCCCAAAACACCAGCTACGCCTGCGTGGAGAAAAACATCCGCTCCATGGTGGGCAAGCTCCAGGCCGGGGCCTGCGGGGAGTATCAGGCCCTCATGGGCGGCCTTCCGGCCGAACGGCCCAGCAACGAGCTCTTTCTCCGCCGGCTGGCCCGGCGGATTTTGGAGTGGTAGCGCCACGTTTCCCCTGAAATCGGACAGGCACTCTGCTATACTGTAGCCAGAAATTGGAAACTACAGTGAGCGAGGAGCGAGCGACATGGGCGTATGGCATACATACAGCACCAGACAGACCCTGTCTGAGCTGGAAACGGACAAGTCCCGGGGGCTGAGCGGGGCGGAGGCGGAGCGGCGGCTGGCCCGCTGGGGGCCCAACCGGCTGGAGGAGGGGAGGCGGCAGGGGCTGCTGCTGCGCTTCCTGGGGCAGATGAAGGACCCCATGATCCTGGTGCTGCTGGCCGCGGCGGCCCTGTCCCTGTGGGCCAGCGGCGGCGAGGACTGGCTGGATGCGGCCATCATCCTGGTCATCGTGGTGGTGAACGCCTGTATCTCCATCTCCCAGGAGGACAGCGCCGAGAAGGCCCTGGAGGCCCTGCGGAAGATGTCGGCCCCCCTGGCCAAGGTGGTGCGGGACGGGGCGCTTCAGCGGCTGGAGACCGACCGGCTGGTGCCCGGCGACATCATCCATCTGGAGGCGGGGGACCTGGTGCCCGCCGACGCCCGGATTCTGGAGGCCGCCTCCCTCCAGGCCGATGAGAGCGCCATGACCGGCGAGTCCGTCCCCGTGTCCAAGGGGCTGCTGTCCGCCCTGCCGGAGGACACCCCCCTGGCGGAGCGGCACAATATGGTGCTCGCGTCCACCGTCATCACCCGGGGGCGGGCGGTGTGCGTGGTCACCGGCACCGGCATGGACACCGAGGTGGGCCGCATTGCCGGGCTGCTGCTGGGGGAGGGGGAGGGACAGACCCCCCTCCAGAAGAAGATGGCGGAGATCTCCAAGACCCTGTCCTTCGTCTGCCTGTGCGTGTGCGCGGTGATGTTCGGGGTGGGGCTGCTCCAGGGGCGGCCCATGCTGGACATGTTCCTCACCGCCGTCTCCCTGGCGGTGGCCGCCATCCCCGAGGGGCTGCCCGCCATCGTCACCATTGTGCTGGCCCTGGGGGTGGCCCGCATGGCCCGGCGGCGGGCCATCGTCAAGCGCCTGCCCGCCGTGGAGACCCTGGGGTGCGCCGGGGTGATCTGCTCGGACAAGACAGGCACGCTCACCCAGAACCGCATGACCGTGGTGGACGTGTGGACGCCCCGGAGCGGCGAACGGGCCCTGGCCCTCACCATCGGAGCCCTGTGCTCCGATGCCGCCCTGGCCTGGAAGGGACGGGAGCCGGTGTCCACCGGCGATCCCACCGAGACCGCACTGGTGGACGCGGCGGCCCGGGAGGGCCTGGATAAAAATGGACTGGAGGGGGAGTGGCCCCGGCGGGGGGAGCTGCCCTTTGACTCGGAGCGCAAGCTCATGACCACCGTCCACCAGAGGCCCGGCGGCGGCTGGCGGGTGTGCGTCAAAGGGGCCCCCGACGTGCTCGCCCGCCGGTGCCGGCTGGATTCCGCCGCCGCCCGGCGGCTGGAGAGCCGGAACGAGGCCATGGCGGGGAAGGCCCTGCGGGTGCTGGGGGTGGCCTACAAGGATCTGGCCATGCTGCCCCGGGAGCTGAACAGCGCCGCTCTGGAGCAGGGACTCACCTTTGTGGGCCTCATCGGCATGATCGACCCGCCCAGGCCGGAGGTGCGCACAGCGGTGGAGCAGTGCTACGCCGCGGGCATCAAGCCGGTCATGATCACCGGCGACCACAAGCTCACCGCCGTGGCCATCGCCCGGGAACTGAACATCTACCGCCCCGGGGACCTGGCCCTGACGGGGGAGGATCTGGACTTTCTGCCCCAGGAGGTGCTGGAGCAGGAGGTGGAGAAGTTCTCCGTCTATGCCCGGGTGTCCCCCGAGCACAAGATGCGTATCGTCAAGGCGTGGCAGGCCCGGGGAAAGGTGGTGGCCATGACCGGCGACGGCGTCAACGACGCCCCCGCCCTCAAGGTGGCGGACATCGGCTGCGCCATGGGGGTTACTGGAACCGACGTGGCCAAGGGAGCCGCCGATATGATCCTCACCGACGACAACTTTGCCACCATCGTCTCCGCCGTGGAGCAGGGCCGGGGCATCTACGCCAACATCAAGAAGGCCATCCACTACCTGCTCTCCTGCAACATCGGAGAAATCCTCACCATCTTCTGCGCCACGGTGTTCCACTTCCACCAGATGCCTCTGGTGCCGGTGCAGCTTCTGTGGCTCAACCTGGTCACCGACTCCCTGCCCGCCCTGGCCCTTGGGGTGGAGCCGGTGGAGGAGGGGGTCATGTCCCAGCCGCCCCGGGACGCCCACGCCTCCCTCTTTGCCCACGGCTTTGCCTTCCGGCTGGCCTGGCAGGGGGTGATGGTGGGGCTGCTGACCCTGGCGGCCTATTTCCTGGGGGAGTATGTGCTCTCCGACCCCGGCGAGGCCCACGCCGCCGCCAACACCATGGCCTTCGCCACCCTCACCCTGTGCCAGCTCTTCCACGCCTTTGACGTGCGCAGCGAGCGCTCGTCCCTCTTTCACATCGGGGTGTTCTCCAATCCGGCCATGAACAAGGCGTTTCTCATCGGCCTTACCATGCAGTTGGCCGTCCTGTGCGTGCCGCCCCTTCAGGTGGTGTTCAGCACCGTTCCCATGAGCCCTCTGGAGTGGGCCGTGGTGCTGGCCCTGGCCATTACCCCCGTGGTGGTGTGCGAGCTGGCCAAGGCCGTGAGCCGCGGCCGGACCCGCCGTCCGGCGCGGGCAGAGAAGGTGGAGCCGGCCTGTGCCCGGCGCTGAGCCGGGACGAATTAAGAGGCGGAATTCCCCCCGGCCGCAGGCCGGGGGGAATTCCGCCTCTTGTGCTGTCTGTAAACGGATTTATGCCTGCGCCTCCTCGGGCGCGCGCTCCTCCTTTACCTCGCGGATGAGGATGAAGGGGGTCAGCTCCCGGGACTGGCCCGCCGGGTTGTCCCGGATCAGGCCCTTGAGGGTCTCGTCGTCCAGGGTGACGGAGGACGCCTTGCCCAGAATCTCCACGTTCAGATCGTTGGCGTCCACAATCATGGCCTGCACGCCGGTGGCGGCCTCGATCTCGTCGCACACCTTGCCGGGGTTCTCCGGGATGCGGATGCCGAACTCGCCGTACTCCTGGAACTCGTGGTCGTAGAAGCCGTCCAGGCCGGACACCTCCTGGCCCACCATCTCGTAGAACACGCCCCGTTTGCCGAATAGCTTGGCCACGCCGGCGCAGAACGCGGCCCAGAGCACGAACAGGGCGCCCCGCTCGTTGATGGCGAACTGCATCTTGTAGGGGCTGTCCACGCCGATGCCGGCGGAGGAGTGGGAGGCGAAGCGGGACAGGAACCGGGCCAGGCGGCCCACCTTCATGTCCTTCTTGTAGACCACCCGCTTCTGGCACAGGCCGATGATCTTCTCGCTGGAGGAGAGCAGGTCGCCGGGCTGCCACAGGGGCTTGACATACTGCTCCACCAGGTCGATATAGCTCTCGCCCACCTGGACGAAATGGGTCTGGATGGCGTGGCGGGCGTAGGTCTTTCCGCCCACCTCTATGGTGACGCTCTTTCCCTCGTTTGCGCGGAATTCCATGGCAAAACCTTCTTTTGTGTTTATTGTCCCTCCTATTATAGCCAGCCGGGGGACAATGTGCAACCTAAAGTTTTGCTGTGAAGCCTCAAATACCCTCGTTCTGGGGGATTTTTGGCAGGCTGTCGAAACCCTTCTGCAGGTCGGCATCGGTGGGGATGGAATCGCTCATCTTTCCGTTGAGGTAGTTCTCATAGGCGGTCATATCAAAGTACCCGGTACCGGTGAGGCCGAAAAGGATGGTCTTGGCCTCGCGGCTCTCCCTGCACCGCAGAGCCTCGTCGATGGCCCCCCGGATAGCGTGGGCGGATTCAGGGGCGGGGAGAATGGTTTCCCGCTTGGCAAAGAGCACCGCCGCCTCAAAAACGCGGGTCTGCTCATAGGCCACCGCCTCCATATAGCCGTCGTGGTAGAGCTTGGAGAGGATGGGGCTCATGCCGTGGTAGCGCAGGCCGCCGGCGTGGTTGGCGGAGGGGATGAAGCCGCAGCCAAGGGTATACATCCGGGCTAGGGGAGTGACCCGGCCGGTGTCGCAGAAATCGTAGGCGTACTTGCCCCGGGTGAGGGAGGGGCAGGAGGCTGGTTCCACCGCCACGATGCGGGGATTCCGTATCCCCCGCAGCTTGTCGGCCATAAAGGGGGCGATCAGCCCGCCCAGGTTGGAGCCGCCGCCGGCGCAGCCCACCACCACGTCGGGATATTCCCCCAGCTGCTCCATGGCCAGCTTGCTCTCCAGGCCGATGATGGACTGGTGGAGGAGCACCTGGTTGAGCACGCTGCCCAGCACATAGCGCTTGGCGCCGCCGCTCTGGACGGCGGACTCCACCGCCTCGGAGATGGCGCAGCCCAGGCTTCCTGTAGTCTCCGGGTGGTCGCGCAGGATCTGGCGGCCCACCTCAGTCGTGGGGGAGGGAGAGGGGGTGATAGAGGCGTCGAATACATTCATCACCGCCTTTCGGAAGGGCTTCTGCTCGTAGGAGCACTTGACCATAAACACGTCGCAGGTCAGGCCGAAGTAACTGCACGCCTCACTGAGGGCGGTGCCCCACTGGCCGGCGCCGGTCTCAGTGGTGACGCCGGTTAGGCCCTGCATCTTGGCATAATAGGCCTGGGCCACGGCGGAGTTGAGCTTATGGGAACCGGAGGTGTTGTTCCCCTCAAACTTGTAGTAGATCCTGGCCGGGGTATCCAGGGCCTTCTCCAGCTCGTAAGCCCGAATCAGCGGGGAAGGGCGGTACATCTTATAGACGTTTTGAATGGGTTCCGGAATATCCACATAGGCGGTGGCGCCATCCAGCTCCTGGCGGGCAAGCTCCTCGCAGAAGATGGGGGAGAGGTCGTCCACACCCAAGGGCCGGAGGGTACCGGGGTGGAGCAGAGGATCGGGCTGCTCGGCCATGGCGGAGCGCAGGTTGAACCACTTCTGGGGCATCTGGTCCTCGGTCAGATACAGGCGGTGGGGGATCTTGCTCATGTTGATACACTCCTTTTCTGTGCTGCAGGGGAAAAGGGTACAAAAAAGCCCTTCGTCCCCAAGATTGTTTCTCTGGGACAAAGGACTGTAGCTTCAGCCTCTGCGGTGCCACCCGGATTGACGTATACCAGCGCATACGCCCACTCACTTTCACGGGCCGATCAGCCCATGCTCCCCGGATAACGGGTGGAGTCCCCGTCGCGCTACTGAGCCCAAAGGCTGTTCGCTGTGCCCTCAAAAGTCCATTCATCCGAGCGCTGCCTGCCGCGATTCCACCACCCGCGGCTCTCTGAGAGGCATTGATACCGGACTACTCCTCTTCGTCATCGGTTTACCGATTTGATTTGCTACAGTATAACGGCGGCGGCCCGGTTTGTCAAGCTCTTTTTTGTAAAAGTTGGGCCGGGCCCGCCGGGTGGGTGGATTACAGCAAATTTTAATCTGAGAACCCTTTTTTGACAGGGTGGGATCTGCTACACTGGGAAAAAGGCCTTGGGAGGTGCCGAATATGAGGTATGTTAAAGAATTTGCGGTCGTACTGGCGCTCCTGATGCTGGCGGGCTGCGCCGGGAAGCCGGTACAAGAGTCCCCGGTGGCGACGGATGAGGGCATTCCAGCGGGGCAGATCTACCTCTACGGGGAGATCCACGGAATCGCCGCCATCGAGGAGTACGAGGCGGAGCGGTGGAAGGAGTGCTACGAACGGGGGATGCGGCACCTGTTTGTGGAGCTCTCGCACTACACGGCCCAGTGGCTCAACCTGTGGATGGACGCGGAGGACGATGAGATTCTGGAGCAGCTCCACCAGGATTGGGAGAGCACGCTCTCATCCGGCGCCGAGACGCTGGATTTTTACCGCACCATCAAGGAGCAGTGCCCCGAGACGGTGTTCCACGGCACCGACGTGGGCCACCAGTACGACAGCACCGGGGCCCGTTACCAAGACTATCTGGAGGAGCGGGGCCTGGCGGACACGGAGGACTACCGCCTGACCCTGGAGGCCATCCAGCAGGGGAAAACCTTTGCCGAGCGTGGCTCCGATATTTACCGGGAAAACCGGATGGCAGAGAACTTCATCCGGGAGTTTGACGCCCTGGATGGGGAGAGCGTCATGGGCATCTATGGCGCGGCCCACACCGACCCGGATGCCATGGCGGACTCCGCGGGAACCGTCCCCTCCATGGCCGCTCAGCTGGTAGAGCGGTACGGGGACTCCCTTCACACCGAGGACATCTCCTGGATTGCCTGGGAGCCCCAGCGGACGGATACCCTCACCGTGGCGGGGAAGGAGTACCAGGCGTCCTACTTCGGGGAGGAGGATATCTCCGGCTGGGCCGGGGACTACCAGTCCCGGGCCTTCTGGCGGCTGGAGGGGGCCTATGAAGACTTCGAGGACTGTCCCGAGAGCAGCGATGTGCTGCCCTGCAACGACTATCCCATGCCGATTGAGGCTGGGCAGGTGTTTGTCCTGGGCTACACCCGGAAGGACGGAACATCAGAGCGGAAGTACTACCGCTCCGACGGGGAGGTATGGAACGGCATGGACTGCACCACGGAATTTATCCCGGAATAAGCTCATAAAACGGCCGTGGGGCCGCCGGATCCGGCGGCCCCACGGCCCTTCTGCGCTTAATTCAGGTGGGAAAAATTGTGCCGCTTTTTGCGGGCATGGTAGTGGGTGTGGAGCAGCTCGTGGGAGCGCTGGGACAGGGGCGCGCCGAAGAACTCCTCGTAGATGGTCTTGATCTCCGGGTTCTCATGGCTCTTGCGCAGGGGCAGGCTCCGGTCGATCTCATACAAGGCCTGGATACGGGCGTCCCGGACGGCGTTGTTGGTGCCGATGGGCTGTCCGCCGCCGCCGATACAGCCGCCGGGGCAGGCCATGATCTCGATGAAGATATAGTCGGCCTCGCCGCGCTCTACCCGGCGGATAAGCTCCTCGGCGTTCTTCAGACCGTTGGTCACGGCCACCTTCAGGGGGGTGCCGTCGAGGTCAATGGTGGCCTCCTTGATGGCGTTGATGTCGCCCCGTACGGCGTCAAACTCCAGCCGGGGCAGGGTCTTGCCGGTGTAGAGCTCGTAGGCGGTGCGCAGGGCGGCCTCCATAACGCCGCCGGTAGCGCCGAAGATGGCGCCGGCGCCGGAGCCGGTGCCCAGGGGGGAGTCAAACTCACTCTCGGGCAGCACGGACAGGTCCAGGCCCACATAGCGGATGAGCTTGGCCAGCTCCCGGGTGGTCAGGACGTAGTCCACGTCCTGATAGCCGTCCCGGCCCAGCTCGGGGCGGCTGGCCTCGTACTTCTTGGCGGTGCAGGGCATGACGGACACGCTTACCACGTCGTGGGGGTCCCAGCCCATCTTCTGGGCATAGTAGGTCTTGGCCACCGCGCCGAACATGGCCTGGGGGCTCTTGGCGGTGGAGAGGTGGCCGATGAGCTCGGGGTGGTGCTTCTCCAGGTAGGTGACCCAGCCGGGGGAGCAGGAGGTGATCATGGGCAGCTTCCCGCCCTCCCGGATGCGCTTGAGCAGCTCGCTGCCCTCCTCCATGATGGTGAGATCAGCGGAAAAGTTGGTGTCGAACACCTTGTCAAAGCCAAGCATCCGCAGGGCAGTGACCATCTTGCCTGTGACGACGGCGCCGGCCTCCATGCCGAACTCGTCCCCCAGGCCCACCCGGACGGAGGGGGCCACCTGGACAATGACGTGCTTGGAGGGGTTCTGGATGGCGGCGGTAACCTCGTTGGTGTAGTCGGTCTCCACGATGGCCCCCACGGGGCACACCAGGGAGCACTGGCCGCACAGCACGCAGTCGGTCTGGTCCATGGGCAGGTCAAAGGCGGTGGTGACCTTGAAGCCGGCGGAGCGGCCGGAGTAGGTCAGGGCGGCGCAGCCCTGGACCTCGGCGCACACCTTCACGCAGCGGCCGCACTTGACGCACTTGGCGGGGTCGCGGACGATGGAGGGGTTGTCGATGCGCAGCGGCTCGTCGGAGGAGATGTCGGGCAGCTCCGGGTGGAGCCGGTTGAAGCGGCGGCAGAGCGCCTGGAGCTCGCAGGTGCCGTTGCGGGCGCAGGACAGGCAGTTGGTCTTGTGGTCGGAGAGGATGAGGTCCAGCACGCCGGTCTGGGCGTCGTACACCTTCTTGGAGTCGGTGATGACCTCCATGCCCTCCCACACCACGGTGGAGCAGGCCGCCGTCAGCTTGCGGGAGCCCACCACCTCCACCATGCACATCCGGCAGTGGGCCTTGATGGTCTGGTCCGGGTGGTAGCACAGGTGGGGAATATCGATGTTGAGCATCTTGGCCGCCTCAATGATGCGGGTGCCCGCAGGCACCTCCAGCGGCTGCTTGTTGATTGTGATATGTACCATTTCGCTCATCGGACGGCGACCTCCTCTTTTACGGCAAAGACTTCCGGGAAGCGCTTCATACAGCTCAGCAGGGCAGACTGGGCCGTCTCACCCAGGCCGCACAGGGACGCGCTGGACATAATGTCGGCAAATTTCTTGAGGGTGGCGATGTCCTGGGCGGTGTGGGTACCCTCGGCCACCTTGTCCAGCAGCAGGGAGATGTGGCGGTTGCCCTCCCGGCAGGGGGTACACTGGCCGCAGCTCTCGTGGGAGAAGAACTCCTGGGTCATGCGCAGAAAGCCGATGACGCTGGTGCGTTCATCCACCACCAGCACCGCGCCGGAGCCGATGGCGGTGAGATCCGCCTGACGCATGCCCTTGTAGGTGTAGGGGGTGTCCAGTTGGGCGGGGGAGCAGATGCGGCCCGACGCGCCGCCAAGCTGCACCAGGCGCAGGGGGTAATCCTCGCTCTCCATGCCGCCGGCCAGATCATAGACGATCTCCCGGATGGTGATACCGAAGGGCACCTCGAACACGCCGGGGCGCTTGACGTTGCCGCACACCGAGATCATCTTGGTGCCCGGGCAGTCCGGCGTGCCCTGGCTCTTATAGTAGCCCTCGTCGTCCAGCAGCAGGGGGGCCACCAGGGAGAGGGACTCCACGTTGTTGACGCAGGTGGGCAGGTGGAACACGCCGCACTGCTTGATAAAGGGGGGCTTCATCCGGGGCCGGCCGGCGTGGCCGCCGATGGACTCGGCCAGGGCGGAGCCCTCGCCGCAGACATAGGCCCCCGCGCCGGAGTAGAGGTGGATGCGGTAGTTCAGCCCGGAGCCCAAGATGTTCTCGCCCAGATAGCCCGCCGCCTCGCACTGGGCGATGGCGGAGAGCAGCCGGGGCCGCAGGTGGGAGTACTCCTCACGCAGGTAGATGTATCCGTTGTCCGCCCCCACGGCCCAGCCGGCGATGATCATGCCCTCCAGCAGTTGGAAGGGGTCGTGGGTGAGCAGCTCCCGATCCTTGAAGGTGCCCGGCTCGCCCTCGTCGGCGTTGCACACCACGCACTTGTGGGCGCCGGGTACCTCCCGGGCCTGCCGCCACTTTTTACCCATGTCGTAGGCCGCGCCGCCCCGGCCCTGGACGCCATTGGCGGCCAGCACGTCGGCAATGTCGCAGCCCTCCATGGTCAGGGCCTTGCGCAGCGCCCGGAAGCCGCCGATGGATTCATAGCCCTTCAGGCTGTCCGGGTCGTACTTCCCGAAATTCCGGGTGATGAAACAAACCGTCTTGCTCATGTCCGTTCCCCCTTAGTTGAGCTGCTGGAGCATATCCAGGATACGCTCCTCGCTGTCCAGATGGCCGTATACCACGCCGTTGACCCGCACGGCGGGGGACACGTCGCAGGCCCCGAAGCAGGGGACCTGCTCGATGGAAAAGCGGCCGTCATAGGTCACCTGGCCCACCTCCAGATTTAAAAGGCGCTTGAGCCGCTCCAGCAGGGTGTCGCTGTCCTTCACCCGGCAGGGGGCGGAGGAGCACACCTCCAGGGTAAACTTGGCTCTGGGCTTGTCGTGAAGGGCGGTATAGAAGGAGATGACATCGTAGACCTGGGTGGGCTTCACCCCCAGGCGCTCCGCCACATAGTAGGCGGCGGCCTCCGGGATGTAGTGCCGCTCCACCGCGGCCTCCACGTCCAGCAGGATGCCCACCAGCTGGGTGGGATCTTCGCCATGGGCGGCGAGAATGCCGTCGATTTTGTCCGCCAGCTCCTGGTCCAGGGTGTCGGCAGTCTGGGTAAAGGGCTTCATAAGGGGCTCCTCCTTATCACATAAAATGAACCCTGTCCTGCGGAGGACATGGGATAATTACCAAAAGGAAAGTAGATAGTTCATCTATTAAACTTTATAGTTTTTATAAAGTATATCAACATCCCTGGAAAATTGCAACTGGTTCGTTTAAATTTGTATAACCGGGCGAAAACGGGCCATCCTAAAAAAGTTCGATTCAGCAAAATAGACAACAGGAGGTGTGCGCCATGGGCTTTTTTGGTCGGAAGCGTGCCCCCAGCGTACCCCATCCCCGGAAGGAGCCCCGCTTTGACGGGCCGCTGACCTTGGAACGGCTGGAGCAGATCTTCCAGGACTGCGTGGACTTCACCAAGCGTCCGGTGTCCCTGGGGGAGGGCGGCGCGTGCACGCTCACCCTGTGCTACCTCAGCGGCATGGTGAAGATGGAGCGGGTCAGCGACTACGTGCTCCGGCCGCTGGCCCAGGACGAGGCGCTGGGCCGCTGCGGGACTCCCCGGCAGGCCATGGACCGCATGAAGGACGGGGCCCTCTACAACCTGAGCGCGGAGGAGCGTACCCGGCTGGACGCGGCGGTGTTTGATTTGGTGAACGGCTGCTGTCTGCTCCTCTTTCCCGGGGAATCCTCGGTGCTCTCCCTCAACGTGGGCACCGAGGAAAAGCGATCCATCAGCTCTCCCAGCAACGAGACGGTGCTCAAGGGCTCCCGGGACGCCTTTGTGGAGAGCCTGCGCACCAATACCAGCATCGTCCGCCGCCACCTGAAGGCCCCCGAGCTGCGTATCCGTGAGCAGGTGGTGGGCCGCCAGTCGGTCACGTCGGTGGACATCCTCTATATAGAGGGGCTCACCAATCCCCACCTGGTGGAGCAGGTGGCCGCCCAACTGGCGGACATTGACATCGACGCGGTGCTGGCCACGGGCAATATTGAGGAGTATATCGTCCCCGCCGCCCGCACCGCCTTCCCGCTGGTGCAATATACCGAGCGGTCCGACCGCTTCTGCGCCGGGCTGGCCGAGGGGCGGGTGGGCATCCTCATCGACGGCCTGCCACTGGGCTACCTGGCCCCCGGCGTGCTGGGGGATTTCCTCCAGGCGCCCCAGGACAAGAGCGAGAGCTGGCTGCTGGCCTCCGCCCTCACCCTGCTGCGCTACCTGTGCATGCTGGGCACCCTGCTTCTGCCCGCCCTCTATGTGGCCATGGTCACCTTCCACCAGGAGATGATTCCCACCCGCCTGGCCCTGTCCATCATTGCCGCCAAGCAGGACGTACCCTTCCGCTCCGTCTTTGAGGTCATCGTCCTGCTGCTGGCCTTTGAGATTCTCCAGGAGGCGGGGCTCCGCCTGCCCCAGTCCATCGGGCAGACCGTGTCTATCATCGGCGGCCTGGTGGTGGGCAGCGCGGCGGTGGAGGCCAAGATCATCTCCCCCGCGGTGCTCATCGTGGTGGCCATCGCGGGTATCGCCGGGTACACCATGCCCTCCCAGGAGGTGGCGGGCGCCCTGCGCATCTGGCGGTTCCTGCTGGCCCTGCTGGCCAGCGCGGCGGGCCTGTTCGGCGTGGTGGCCGGCCTGTCGGCGCTGGTGATCCATCTGGCGGGCATTGAAAGCTTCGGCGTGTCCTACCTGACCCCCTTTGCCTCGAATGCCGGGGAGCAGGTGGAGGGGCACGCGGTATTCCGCCAGCCCCTGCCGCGGGTGAAGCAGCGCCCGGCGGCCCTGGAAACCCGAAACCGGAGGAATCAGAAATGAGACGCATAACAGCCCTGCTGCTGGCCGGCTTGGCCGCCCTGACCCTCACCGGCTGCCGCCGTGGGCCCGGCCTGTTGCCCTATGCCCGGGAAATCGAGGACATGGAGCTGATGCAGACCCTGGGCGTGGACCGGGCCGGGGAGGGGCAGGTGGAGGTAACCGCCTCCAGCGGCTCGGGCGATCCGGCGGAGGGGGCGGCCACCGTGGTGTCCGGCCAGGCCGGCACCATCAGCGCCGCCGTGCTGGGGATGCAGGGGGAGGGCTCCTCCTACCTCTACTTCGGCCACGTGGGCCAGCTCCTGCTGGGAGAGGAGCTGGCCAGGCAGGGGGTGGAGCCCGCCCTGGACTATATTCTCCGGGATGTGGAGACCCGGCTGGACACCGCCCTCTATCTGGTGCGGGGCGGCACAGCAGGCAAGGCGATCACAGCAGCGGGGGAGGACGGCTCCGCCGCTGACCGGCTGGAGGCGCTGGCGGAGGACGCGGGTCTGCTGGCCGGTTCCATGCCCCGCACCGTAAAGGACGCCCTCTCGGATCTCTATGCCCAGGGGGCCACCTTTCTCCCGGCGGTAGAGGCGGACGAGGCTCTCACCGCCGCCGGGTATGGCATATTAAAAGGGGACAGCCTGGCCGGCTGGGCTGAGGGGGACGCCGCCCTGGGGGTCAACCTGGTACTGGGCCAGGTGGACGCCGATATGGTGGAGCTGCCCCTGGATGGAGGCGGAGTGGCGGCCCTGCGTGTGGTGGGGGCCAGGACCTCCGTCCGCCCGGTGATGGACGGGGGCGCCCTTACCGGCCTGTCCCTCACCTGTACGCTGGACGCCAATATGGCGGAGGGGAATTTGGACCTCCGAACGGAGGAGGTACACGCCTCCCTCGAGACGGCCCTGGCCCAGGTGGAGGAGGCGCGCATCCGGTCCGCGCTGGAACTGGCACAGGAGCTGGACGCGGACTATTTGGGGCTGCTCCGGCGGGCGGCCCTGGCCCGGCCCTGGCACAAGGAGGCGCTGGAAGGGGCCTCTCTGGGCGCGCTGGAGCTGGAGCTGCACGTGACGGCCAAGCTTCAGCGCAGCTATGACGCCGCCCGGTGAGGGCGGCAGCTCAAAGGAAAGGCGGTATACCCATGCCTGACGACCGAATCTCCCTGCGCCAGCTCCTGGCGCTCCTCTTCGCTGCCCTCCTGGCTCCGGCCATCGGCGTGCTGCCCTCCCAGACCGCCGCCCTGGCCGGAGAGGCGGGGTGGCTGTCCGCCCTGGCTGCCCTGCCGGTACTGCTGGGGCTGTGCTGGGTGCTCTTTGCCCTCCTGCGCCCGGCAGGGGAGGGGGCGGGGCTGGCCCAGGTCACCGAGACCGTCCTGGGCAGGGGGTTGGGCAAGGGGGTGCTTCTTCTTTATTTATTGTGGGGTCTGCTTCTGCTCAGCGCCAACGCCAGGCTTTTCGCCCTCCGTTTCCTGTCCACCAGTTACCGGAACGCCCCCCTGGGTCTGTTTTTGCTGACCCTGCTGGGGCTCACCCTCTGGCTGGTGCGCAAGCCGGTGCGGGTGCTGGCACGGACCGGAGAGGTGTTCTACCTGGCCCTGGCCATCGGCCTGGGCTTCTCCCTCCTCCTGGGCGTACTCCAGGTGGAGCCCCGGCACATCCTTCCCCTGTGGACGGAGGATCTTCCGGGGGTGCTCTCCGCCGCCGTTCCGGTGCTGGGCCTGTTCGGTTATGTGGTCTTTGCCGCCTTCCTGGGGGGGAATGTCACCCGGGGAGAGGGAGACCGCCGCCGTGCGCTATGGTGGGCGGCCGCCTTCTGTCTGGCGCTTACCGCCCTTCAGCTTGTCTGCCTGGGCAACTTCGGGCCCGGGCTGACCGCCCGCATGGACACACCCTTTTTTATGATGGTAAAGGGGATCGGCATCGAGGGCACCTTCCAACGGGTGGAGTCGGTCATCATCGCCCTCTGGGTGTTCTCTGATCTAGCCCTGCTCAACCTGCTGGCGGGCTCCTGCTCCGTCCTGGCCCAGTCCGTATTCTCTTTAAAGGAGCGCAAGCACGCCGTACCTCCTCTGCTCCTGCTGGCCCTGGCGGGGGCCTGGTTCCTCTTTCCCGACGCCTTTTCCCTGGAGCGGTGGATGGAGGGCCCGGCCAGGATTGGCAGCCTGCTCTTCGGCTTCGTCATTCCTGTTTTGCTCCTGCTGGTAAAAAAGCTGCGCAGGCAGGTATAAGGGTGGCAGATCTTGTGCATGCTATGGATTAGAATACCAGTGATCCGGTCCGGTTTGACAGCCGAGAAAAAAACCTGAAAAAAAGAGAAAAAGGTGTTGACAAAGAGGAGGAAAGCTGGTATTCTAACTGAGCGCCTCACG
>OJRL01000209.1_pt1 | contig 51810 bp, 40 predicted proteins | sample 1599191 | NCBI WGS metagenome assembly OJRL01 (sample SAMN03922537, study PRJEB24848) | human gut metagenome | isolation source: stool sample | host: Homo sapiens | place: Germany | collected 2010-05
GATTCCGCTATTATTAGAAGAGTAATGGCAGATTTAAAGAGCAATGGTTATATCGAAAGCAAACCAGGGCCAGGTGGAACCCAACTTCTAAAAGACCTAAATGATATAAGCTTGTATGACGTATATACAACAGTAACAAATGATGACGAACAAATTCTGAAATTTTACGATTCAACAGATGAATCTTCATTTTTCGAAGAAAAAATTAAAACCGTATCAAATGAGTGTTTTTCCCAGTATATCAGTTCTTTTTATTCAGAATTGAAAAATCATACTGTTGGAGATATTTACAGTAAAATAGAACCTCCATACAACTCAAAATAAAACAATTCTACTTCCAATAAAAATATACCTTTCGTTATCATGAATATTAGCTTCAAGAGGTTTGCTCACAATATAGCAAACCTCTTTCCTTTTAAATCCATAATAAGAAAACTACCAAATAAGCAAATCATCTGTCTCAAATCACAACTTTTTGACAACGATCTATGAATCCATGTTACCTTGTTCATCGGCTCTTTTCAGGAACAGCTACCATTCCTTCAAAAGCTGCTCGATTAAATCCGTCTTCTGCTTTGGTGTATAGTCCTCCGGAAAATACTTTGCGACAGAATCAGCCCGAATCTTAATCTGCTCTCTCTGGTTTGGCTTTTCCTGCTCAAGTATGGAAAACATCGCATCCATATCAAGACTTCCCGACTGGCTCATTCGCTTCATACGATTTGCCTGCGACAGGGAAGGCGTACACTGTTCGATATCCATAACCTCATAAAGCTCATACTGTTACTCCTCTGTCAGATAGGAAAGTTCTACCGCTATGGTAAAAGCAATCTTTCCATCATCCACCATATCAAGTAGCTTGGGAATAAAATTGGTAAGGCGGATGTAACGTGATATCTGCCTTTGGCTTTCCCCGGTCTGCATTGCCAGTGCCTGATTGCTTCTAATAATCGCATCCTCAACACTTTTATCCTGTAGCAACACCCATTTTCCATCAGCATCATGTCCACTGGTCAATGAATGTGTTTGTAAGGTGGTGTTCTCTAACTTCGATCCGACTTGGTTTGAAGTTCCTGTCACAACTTGTGACGAAGATAACTTTTCGCCAACTTGGCAAAAAGTTAAATCCGTCCTCGCCCCTTGCCTCTTCATTGCCTCCAGCTTCATCTTATAAGCAAACGCTTTCTCGCTAGGTTTCAGATGTCACGCTGTAAATTGCTATCAACCATGGCAATCACCGCCTGATTATCATCCAAATCACGAACTACCACAGGCATGCAGTTAAGTCCCGCCCATTTGCAGGCAGCCTTTCTTCTGTGACCTGCAATCAGTTCATAACCACCATCCGCTTTCGGTCTTACCAGAGCTGGGACAATCACACCTTCCTTCTCAATGCTCTGCATTAATTCAAAAAGTGCCATATCGTTTTCTACCTTAAAGGGATGCCCATTAAAATCGTGCAATTCCGATAAAGGAATCATTCTGATATCTGTTTCCACCACAGCACCATCGTTTTGTTGTGGAAAAGAATACAATTCTTCTTGTTTCTTCATAAAATCAATTACCTCCGTTAAAATCACTCTTTGCCAGATACCATCTGACAAAAAAGAAAGAGCCGCTTATTTCCAAAATTACTTGAAAATAAGCGGCTCAGACCACTTTGTTACTTTATTGAAATGTTAGTTATTTTTGATGAAATATGAACGACAGATTTTTGTATTTCCGAACTACACCCTCACAACCACTTGCACGTTTACATCACTGGAAATTGCCTTTTTCTTGTCTTTTCGGTCACTTTATGAAAACAGGATATGTCGCTCAAAGTGCCTAAATTCAAGGAGTTTCAGGTATTTTCCCTTTGGAGTAGTGTCACGCACTCCACATGCACCGTATTCGGAAACATATCCACGCAACAGCTTTTTACAACCTTATATCCTCTCTGCTGTAACACCGCCAAATCTCTTGCCAGTGAAGTCGGTTTGCAGGAAATGTAGACCATGCTGTCCACACCGTAATCAATAATCTTCTCCAGTGCTTTCGGATGGATGCCGTCACGCGGCGGGTCTAACATGATAAAGTCCGGGTGGTCTGTGATATTATCGAGTGCTTTTAACACATCATCTGCGATAAATTCACAGTTGTCCAGTCCGTTTCTTTCTGCATTTTCTGCGGCTGCTGCCACGGCTTCTTCCACGATTTCAACACCGATAACCTTTTTGGCAACCGGCGCAAGAATCTGTGCAATTGTTCCCGTGCCGCTGTATAAGTCAAAGACCACCTTGTCCTTTGTCGTACCGACATACTCACGTGCCTTGGAATACAGCACCTCTGCTCCCAGTGAATTGGTCTGGAAAAATGAAAATGCCGTAATTTTAAAAGTCAGTCCGAGCAGTTCTTCTTCAATGTAATCCCTGCCGTAAAGTACCGTTGTACCCTCATTTTTGACAACATCGGCGACACTGTCATTGCGTGTATGTAAAAATCCCGTCAGTGTACCGGAAAGCGGCAGTTCCCGTAAAATACCCGCCAGTTCTGCCATATCAAACTCTATCTGTGTCGTTGTCACAACATCCACTAAAATCTGCTGTGTCTTTACGGCTTTGCGCACCAGCAGGTGGCGCAGATAGCCTTCATGGGTCATTTTATGGTAATACGGAAGTTCCTTTTCCCGGCAGTATTCAAGCACCGCCGTTAAAATTTTATGATAATCTTCATCAACGATTTTACAGCCGTCCACCGTCACAATGTCATACATGCTGTTGCGCTTATGCAAACCTAATGCCAGTTCGCCGCCCTTTACTTCATCACCGAATGAAAATTCCATTTTATTGCGGTACGCTTCCTGACACGGGCTTCCGATAATGCCTTCAAAGTTTAATTCCCCGTCAACCGCTTCCGACAGCAGTTTATGAACCTGTGCTTCTTTCATCTTTAACTGTTCTTCATACTGCACACTCTGGTAGACACAGCCGCCGCATGTTCCGAAATGCTTACATCTGTCTGCCGTTTCTGACGGTGCATTTTCAAGCACCTGAAGCAGTCTGCCTTCACATTTGCCGCCGCGCTTTTTATTGACCATAAACCGGACCTTCTGTCCCGGAATTGAATTTTTTACAATAACCTTTTGTCCGTTATCTTCAGGATTTTCCGACTCTGTAAATACCACCGCCTTATTGGGAAAATCCACATGCTGTACACGTCCTGTATATGTTTCGCCTTTTTTCATGAATACCTCGCTCTTGCTTTCTTTTTATTTTCCTGTTCTGCCATAATCATAAATTTTCTTAAAAAATACCACTGACTGATACTCCAGCCAGTGGCATCCTTGTAAACTTTTTCACTTACGATTGGATTAGTCTTCATCCTCGAAGTCATCTTCCTCAAAATCGTCGTCTTCAAAATCATCATCGTCAAAGTCTTCCAGATAATCCGGTGTGAAATATCTGTAAACCGCATAAGCAATCGCTGCGACTGCCGCAACTGCACCGATGACTGCAAGCACTGCAATCACGCAGTTGCTCTTTTTCTTTTCTTCCTCGGCTTCTTTTTTGTTTAAAAGCTCATTGAGTCTGCTTGCTGCAATAAGTTCTTCTAATTTATCCTCAATCTTATCTCTGCTCATCATCATCATAGCCCCTTTCTTTTCACGTATATTCTATTGTCATTATAGCATATGCCTGCCCGATTTACTACTGTTTTTTTAATTTTGCAAACCCTGCAAGCATTTTTTTTGTGCCAAATTCTTCAAACTGGACTGTCACCATATAATCACGCATACCGTCTTCGATAGCAAGCACCTGTCCGGTTCCGAATTTGACATGGGAAACGGTATCGCCGACCCGGTAGCCAAGCCCTGTCCCGCCTGCTGCCTGTCCTGACGACTTAATTGCCCCGGCTGCTTTCTTTGATGGCATGCTATAGGACGTTGTGGTTTTTGCCGGCTTTTTTAAATCAAATATGTCCATCGGAAATTCTTTCCCAAAACCGACTTTTTTATTCGGCTGTGCAAAGTTTCCTGTACCGTAATTAGTCGGTGTCCTGCCGTAATTTGTGGCATAGGCACTGCCGATGCCTTTCTGTCCACTGATTGCAACCTTTTTATTGCCCTGACCATAAGTGGTTGTTCCGCTTCCGTAGCGGGACAGCGCCGCCTTTGCATTTGCACGGAAATCAAAGTGTCCCTGTGATTCACTGCTGTCTTTGCCGCCAAAAGAAATGGCACTTTTCTTACTGCCGTAGCTGTGATTTTCAACTTCTAAAAGATTTTCAGGAATCTCCTTTACAAAACGCGACACCTTATTCATCTGTGTTTCGCCGTGAATCATACGTGTCTTTGCCGCACTGATATTTAATTCCTTCTGGGCTCTTGTAATGCCGACATAACACAATCGGCGTTCTTCCTCGACTTCTGTCGGGTCATCGGACATAATCGTCATGTAGCTTGGGAACAGTCCGTCTTCCAGTCCTGTCATGTATACAATCGGAAATTCCAGCCCCTTTGCGCTGTGCAGGGTCATTAACATGACCTGATTGCCGTCCTGATCCAGATTGTCAATATCTGCAATCAGCGCCACTTCCTCAAGGAATCCGCTGAGTGTCGGAGCTGCCTGCGGATTTTCTCTGTCTGTCTGCATTTCTGAAAAATCACCTTCGGTCTGTTCCTCATAGCTGATGATTTTATTCATAAATTCATCGATATTTTCCTGTCTTGCTTCAACTTCTTCCTTGGTTTCGTTTTCCGCAAGTGCTTCCATATACCTCGTATCTTCAAGAATTGTTTCTGTCAGCTCGCGGATAGACAAAAACTGCTTCTTTGCCTGAAATCCCAGAATCAATGTCACAAAGGATTCAATCTTTGAAAGTCCCCTGCCGATATTCGGAATTTCTGCGGCATTGCACAAGGCATCCCAGAACGTCATATCGTTGGCATCGGCAAACTCCTGTACACGTTCCAGTGTTGTCGCACCGATTCCGCGCCGCGGTACATTGATAATTCTTTTCACCGCCTGCCCGTCCATACCGTTATCTATCGTCTTTAAATAGGCAAGAATATCTTTGATTTCTTTTCGCTGGTAGAAGTTAATGCCGCCGTAAATGCGGTACGGCACATTTCTGACTATCAGTTTTTCTTCCAGCAGACGGGACTGTGCATTGGTACGGTAAAGAATTGCAATATCGTTATAATTCCAGCCGTCGCGCACGCAGGCACAGATATTTTCCACCACGCCTTCCGCTTCTTTATAAGCATCTTCATAAATGCGGAAATGAATCTTGTCCCCTTTGCCGTTTTCCGTCCACAGCTTTTTGGATTTTCTTCCGATATTATGCACAATCACCTCATTTGCCGCAGAAAGAATCGTCTGTGTCGAACGGTAGTTCTGTTCCAGTTTGATCACCTTTGCACCCGGAAATGTATTTTCAAAATTTAAAATATTGCTGATATTCGCCCCGCGGAATTTGTAAATGGACTGGTCATCATCACCAACCACGCACAGATTGCCGTATTTTTCCGCCAGCTTGCTAATCAGGCGGAACTGCGATGTATTCGTATCCTGATACTCATCGACCATGATATAACGGAAACGCTCCTGATACGCTTCCAACACTTCCTCATCACGGTTTAACAGTTCAACCGTCTTAAATATCAAATCGTCAAAATCCAGCGCATTATTTGCTTTAAGTGTCTTCTGATACTCTCTGTATACACCGGCAATTCTTTTGGCATTGTAATCGCCCCCGGCATTCACTTCCATTTCATCCGGCGAAATCATTTCATCTTTGGCAGATGAAATCGCACTCATAATTGTGCGCTCTTTCAGCATTTTTGTATCGATGTTTAATTTTTTACAGGCATCCCGGATTACGCTTTTCTGGTCGTCCGTATCATAAATCGTAAAATTGGTCTGATACCCGATTCTGTCTATGTAACGGCGAAGAATCCGCACACAGGTCGAATGGAAGGTACTTACCCACACCTGACTGCCGCAGTCCGTTACCTTTTCCACACGTTCACGCATTTCTGCGGCGGCTTTGTTGGTAAATGTAATTGCTAAAATATTATATGGGCTGATTCCACATTCATCAATCAGATATGCAATGCGGTTTGTCAAAACACGTGTTTTTCCCGAACCTGCCCCGGCAATAATTAACACTGGCCCCTCTGTCTGTTTTACCGCCCTTTTCTGGCAGTCATTTAATCCATCTAAATTCAAACCGTTCCTCCATTCCTGCGTGTATACAGTTTCTTTATGACTATCCTACTCAAAGATGTACACACTGCATACGCACTGTTTCAAGTATGTGTCATTATAAACAAAAAAGAGCTGTCATGCAAGTATTCCAAAAATACTTTTATGCATAACAACTCTTTTTATATCACCCTTATCAAGAGCTTTCCCCGCTTGACTGCACATTTGTCCGCTTTCGCGAAAATAAAACAGCCGCCGCCGGATTTTTATACTAATTTATGTCCGCAGTTGGAACAGAATTTCGCACCGTTTGTCGGTGAACCACACTCCGGACAGAACTTCGGTGCACTGCCTGACGTACTGCTTTGTGCCGCACCTGTACTCTGTGGCGCGCTGCTCATGCTGTTCATGCTGTCCATCATCTGTCTGCCCATCTGTAATCCCATCTGCATATTCATCATATCCACACCGATGTTAGAGGACTTACCATTGCTCATGTTGTCCGCCATTGCCATCTGTGCATACTTATTCATGTCGCCCACCATAGACTGGGAAGCGGCTTTGTTCTGCATCTTCTGTACTTCTTCCGGATACGAAAAGCTTGAAATGTTAAAGTCGGTAATGGTCAGTCCAATCTTAATCATCTGCATATCAAGGTCTTCTTTAATCCCTGCTGAGATATCATACGCATTGGCTTGAAGATTAAACATATCCTTGCCTTCTTTAGAAATCCACTTCATCAGAAGCTGGTCTAAAACAGCAACAACACGTTCCCTGACATCGTCAACCGTGTACATCTGCTTCACACCCGCCACTTTATCAATTAATGCAAGATAGTCATCGACCTTAATGTTAAATGTACCAAACGCACGGATTGGCATACCGCCCGGAAGTGACGGTGCCGGAATGGCTATCGGATTTTTTGTGCCCCATTTTACGGTAAATTCCTTTGTATTCACAAAAAGAACTTCTGCACGCACACCGCTGTTAAATCCGAACTTAAAGCCTTTTAAAGTTGACAGAAACGGAATGATATCGGATTCAATATCAAAGCTTCCTTCATCCTTAAAAATACCTTCTATCTTACCATTGTACATAAAAATGGCATCCTGTCCTGCACGGATAATCAGGCGGCTTCCTTTTTTAATCTCACGGTTCGTCCATTTCCAGAAAATACAGTCATCTCTGTATTCTTCCCATTCTACAACATTTGCAAGCTGTTTTCCAAATAACCCCATGACTTTTCTCCATTCTGCTGTTATTTATATTATAAGCCCATCTTTGCCTTTAATGCTGCCAGTTCATCATCTACTGCTGCATCCTGTGGTGCTGAATCATACTTTGCTGCAAGATTGTCAATATCAGAATCTTCCTGTGACTGGTTTAACTCTGCCATTGCATTGGCTTCATCTAACATCTTATTGGCTTTTGCTTCCATCTTGCTAAAAGCTGCCATACTGTTGTTTGCACCTGTCACACTTGAACCGATGCTGTTTAAACGTTCCTGTGCCTTAGCTGTCGCAACTTTTGCCTTGATTGCTGCCTTTCTTGATTCTAAGGATTCAATATCCTTTACAAGCTTATCATGCATCTGGCGCATCTTTGCCGCATTGGCTGCTGCCGCTTCATAAGACTGCTGTAATGCTGTCTGTGTAGATACCAGCTGCTGCTTCTTTTCAAGAAACTTACGTGCATCTGCTTCATTCCCTGCTGTCAGTGCCTTTTCAGCATATGACTGCATTTTATTAACCTGCTCTGTACATTCGTCAAGTTCTCTCTTGGCTCTTGTTTCCTCTGCCATAACAGAAGCTGTTTCTGCCTTTACCTTACCCAGATCACTTTCAAGGTTGCGCATGTACTGGTCAATCATCTTTTCCGGATCTTCGCATTTGTCCAGTAAAGCATTGATGTTCGCAGACATAATATCCTTAAATCTTGTTAAAATTCCCATAGTAAATATCCTCCATTCTACCCATTGGTACACAATTATTACCGGGCACTTATCTATCTGCCCCATGAATTACAGTATATTATATTTCCCCCATTTTGTCACGCAATATTGCATAAATTTCATTAATTTTATAACAATTTTTCAAACAATTACAGGTGTTTTATATCCGCCCCTTGCTATCTAGTTTTAAATACTATATAATGTCATATAGCTACTGTTATGTGAATGGAGATGACAAGTTATGAATACTGAATATACACAATTTGTTGCTACGCTGTTAAAGCGGCTGGCGAAGTTAAATTATATCAAGCCGGGCGAGGTGCCGAATATCGACCTCTATATGGATCAGGTCACGACCTTTATGGACGAACATTTAAGCGACTGCAAACGCCGCGAAGACGATAAGATTCTGACTAAAACCATGATTAATAATTACACCAAAAACAATCTTTTGCCGCCGCCGGTAAAAAAGAAATATTCCAAGGAGCATTTATATGTCCTGACATTTATTTATTACTTTAAAAATCTGCTCTCTATCAGTGATATACAGACCCTGTTAAATCCGCTGACTGAACAGTTTTTTGAAGGAAATGATACCGGCAGCTTAGACGACATCTACAAGCAGATTTATAATCTGTGCAAGGGAGAGATTTCCGGCATTTCAAAAGATGTCCTTGAAAAAGCGCATCTTTCGGAGGAAGCCTTTTCTACCGTTGAAGATACGGACAGCCGCGAATTTTTACAGTTCTTTTCTTTGGTATCTTTACTGAGTTTTGATGTTTATATGAAGAAAAATATTATTGAAAGTCTGATTGACGACTTTGCTTCGCGCAGCCAGCAGGAAGTGCCGCACACAAAGTCTGAGCGCAAGGCGGAAAAGGCGGAACGCAAAGCCGAAAAAGCCGAGCAGAAAAGCCGCAGAAATGAAAAATAAAATTTAAAAATATAAAGCATGGAAAGAAAGCCGCTTTTAATCATGCAGAATTTTTACGGAACAACCAAAAACGGAATGTGATAAGTTTTGTGCTTCTTCACATTCCGTTTTTATAGCCTTGCCGGAGATTGACGTTCAATCCTTTCTCCGGGCAGAATATGTATCTGTTCCGTAATGTTTTATTCCTGCTGTCCTTCTCCGCCTTCCGGAATCTGTAACCGCTCAAATACCTTTTCATAACCGTCGCTGCCGTAATTTAACGAGCGGTTTACACGGCTGATGGTTGCTGTAGAAGCGCCTGTCTTTTCCGCAATGTCCAGATAAGTCTTTTTTTCACGCAGCATCTTTGCCACCTCAAAACGCTGTGAAAGTGACAGCAATTCATTAATTGTACAGAGGTCTTCAAAAAATGCAGCACACTCCTCTTTATTCTCAAGACTTAAAATTGCATCAAATAACTGCTCTACCGCAGGTGTTTTTAATTTACTATTCATAACTGCCCCTTTTCTGTGCTGATAAACTCGCATCAGCATTTTTTCAAAAGTTCCAAACAATACCGATATTTTAACACATTAGCACGTTATAGTAAAGCAGTAAATCTGTCCAAATCCAAATTTGCAATCAGTTGATCCGGAAAATGCACTTCTTTTAACAGCTCTTCCGCATACGAAAAATTGCAGATATCCTCTTCGACATGGGCATCACTGCCAAGTGTTATCATGACACCGTGTTCCATACACAGCTTTAACATACAGAGGTCATTTTCCCGTGCGCCGCTGCGCGGTCCGTCAGGTTTTAATGATGTATTGTTTAATTCGAGAAACTTGTTGTTTTGCTTTGCCGCACGCACCACCGTTTCAAAGTCCACCGGATACCGGCTGTCATCCGGGTGCCCTATGATGTCAACCAGCGGATTTTCAAGAACCTGCACCAGTGCCTGCGTATTCTGCTCCTTTGTACCGGGGCAGATACATGGAATATGAAAGCTTGCAATAACGATGTCCATTTTTTCAAGCAGTGTGTCCGGCATATCCAGTGTTCCGTCATAGTCCATAATATTGGCTTCACAGCCAAACAGACGGCGCACGCCGAATTTTTCCCGCGGCAGGACCTTAAAGTTGCTGAAATACAGTTTGCCGCAGCTGCCCGGCATTTTCGGCGTATGCTCCGTAAACGCAATAGCAGGCAGCCCGATTTGTGCTGCCTTTCTTGTCATTTCATCTATTGTGTTATAAGCGTGTCCGCTTGCAATCGTATGTGTATGTGTATCAATTAAATATTTCATTTTAATCTCCGTTCCACAGACATTTTATTTGCACTCCGGCAGATTCACCGATAGTTCCCTGCGCGTATGGTCTACAGAAATTGCTTTATCTGAAAGATTAAAGTACGCAAAGGAATATGTATTGGATACATCTCCAAGAGAGTCGTCCCACGACAAATCTACATTATAATACTTTCCGTCAATATAGACAATATTCCATGCGTGATAACCGCCGTTAGCATATCCGGTGCAGAAATAACACGGAATATTTAACTGCTGCATAATATACTGAAATGCCCTCGAATATCCGGCACACACCGAGCTTCCGTTAATGAATACGCTGTATGCACTCTGGTTCATGTCTGAATTTTCATCATAGACACACATATTCTGAAGGGCTTTATAAACATACTGTTCCTTGTCAAGGTCGGTCGTGAGCGAACTGGCGCCGTTAATCACCTTTGCCGCCGCATTTAAAAACTTCTGTCTGGCAGACTGCAGTGTCTGTGCCGTTTCATTGTATTTTAACATCACGGAAATGACCGCTCCCTTGCTGGTGTACCCGTAGCTGTAGCCGGTATCCAGCCAGAACAGCTCCGGGTGATCGTTAAAGACCGCATTCATGACATTTTTAATACTGCTCTGATCAAGCTGACGGCACAGTGTCACACTTTCCTTTAATTCCAGTGCTGCCCCGTACACCTGGTCATAAACTTCCTTCTGTGTATCCGAAAGCATGGCTCTGTACGGATACATATTTTCCGGAAAATCATAAGATGCCGCCGGTGTCGTATCCGTCTGCTGGGATTTGCTGTCTTCCACAAGCTGTCCGGTTCCCTGTACCGGCTGATAATCAGACTTTACCGTATCATTCGTTTTTTCACTTCCGGCTCCGCCGGCGATTTCTGCTTCTACCGTCGCTAAGACATCTCCGAGATTGGTTATGGTTTCCTTTGTAAGACTCTGACCACCTGCTGATGTATTGACTGCATTTTCAATACCGGCTGAATATTCCTGCGCAATAAAATATGTCCCGCCAACCAGTATTAAAATGAGTATTGAGGCTCTTAAAAATTTGTAAACGTTCCTCATGACTGCTTCCTTTATTCCTAATAATTCCGTGCGTATCGCAAATGCTTTATTATTCTGTACGCAGTGCTACTACCGGATCTTTTTTCGCTGCCATCTTCGCCGGAACAAATCCGGCAATCAGTGTCAGCACCATACTTATTATAACAAGGATTACGGCACCTGCAACAGGAAGTTTTGCAACTCCTGCAATTGTTGTCACATTTTCAATAATCCGGTTCGCCGGAATGCACAAAATCAGTGTAATCACAATACCCAGTGCACCGGATACAAAGCCTTCAATCAGTGTTTCGGCGTTAAATACGCGGGAAACATCTTTCTTTGACGCACCGATACTTCTTAAAATACCGATTTCCTTTGTTCTTTCAAGTACGGAAATATACGTAATAATACCTATCATAATAGAAGAAACAACGAGTGAAATCGCAACAAACGCAATCAGTACCGCTGAAATCGCCGTAATAATCGTGCTGACGGAAGACATCATAATGCCAACATAATCGGTATAATTAATCACATCTTCATCTCTGCCCTCATCAGTTGCTTTCTTATTATAATCGCTGATAATATCTTCCAGTTTTTCCTTGGCCTCAAAGCTTGCAGCATATAAATCAATTTCTGACGGGTTGTCTTCGTTTGTAATGCCTAACTTTTCTTTGTTGCCCTCAAATGTGGCTTCTGTTGTCTGTGCCTTTAAAGACTGCGAAAACTGCTGCAAAATCTGTTCTTCTGTCATCTGGCTCATGTAAGCCTGCATCTGTGCCTGTTCCTGCTCTGAAAGCGTTGCAACATATGCATTGACATCATCCATTGTAATCGGTGTATCCTTGTCATTGTCAAACGGGATTCCCGTAAAAATATCGGTTGTTTCATCGGCAAGCTGAGCTTTTGCCACTTCACTGTCGTTGACACCCTGCATCAGATACTGCATCAGTTCCTTTGTATAACCTACACCGCTCCGGATTGCCGTGTTGACCGCATCTTCTTTCTGACGGATAATACCGCACACCTGAATCTGTGTGCCGTTGTCTACTACATTTTTCATATACGTTTCATCTTCACGCATATCTTCCCAGATGTCTTTTTCTGCGTTGTACCGGTAATAATCGGTTGGCAGAATCATCTGGAATTTCTTATCTAAAATTTCATCATAAGTATACTCTGTTTCCTCGGTGTCATAGGTTTCGCCTGTCATCATGCGCTTATACATCGCCGTTACCTCGTCAGGGTCTTTAAAGCCCAGTGAATACAGGGTATAATCATCAATTTCGTTGTTCTCATCAACAACTAACACCACTTCGTTGTACTGCTGCGGCCATCTTCCCGCTACCATATCATACTGGGAATCCAGTAAATCCTGATTGCCCGGCAGCTGGTTCCATACATCTGCATTGGTATACATCGCACTCATGCTGCCCTGTGAAGTGTTCGTACCGTAAATCGTATTCATAATAGTGCTTGGATTTAGCTGTGTCACACCGTCGCTTGTGTCTGTATCGTAAATATTGATATCAACATTGTAGCTGTACCGGATATCACTTGCATATGTTGAAATCTCATCTTTATTATCATCTATATACTTTTTAAAGGATTTTAAATTATTATTTTTCACATCGGAAATCATGGTATTCATCATTTCCGACATAATCATATTACTGTACACTTTATCCTTGTCATGGTCAACAGAATCCTTATCAGACCCGGTCATCATTTCAATCATGCTGCTGATATCCATGGTCTGGGACTGTAACTGGACCGGATAACTCGACAGTGTATCGCGCTGTACCCTGTCAATATAGTCCTGAATACCATTTGAAATGGAAAGAATCAACGCAATGCCGATAATACCGATACTTCCGGCAAATGCGGTAAGCAGGGTACGGGTCTTTTTGGTCATCAGGTTATTCATACTAAGAGAAAGCGCTGTAAAAAAGGACATCGATGTCTTTGCTTTCTTTTTCTTCTTTCCTGTCTGTGCATCTGAAAGCTTTTGCTCCTTTTCCTGTATATCCGCTTTCATCTGTTCTTCACTGTAAGCATCGGTATCGTCTGTAATCTGTCCGTCTAAAAGGCGGATAATTCTTGTTGAATACTGCTCTGCCAGTTCAGGATTATGCGTAACCATAATAATCAGACGGTCTTTGGCAATTTCTTTTAAAATCTCCATAATCTGTACGCTGGTTTCTGTATCCAATGCGCCTGTCGGCTCGTCTGCCAGTAAAATATCCGGGTCATTTACCAATGCTCTTGCAATCGCAACACGCTGCATCTGTCCACCGGACATCTGATTGGGTTTCTTGTGAATCTGTTCCTTTAAGCCTACTTTTTCCAGTGCTTCTATTGCGCGCTTTCTGCGCTCTGACTTGGATACACCGGATAAAGTCAGTGCCAGTTCGACATTGGCAAGCACGGTCTGGTGCGGTATCAGGTTATAACTCTGGAAGACAAATCCAATCGAATTATTGCGGTATGCATCCCAGTCACGGTCCTTGAATTTCTTCGTAGAACGTCCGTTAATCTTTAAATCACCGCTTGTATACTGGTCAAGCCCCCCGATGATATTTAACATAGTTGTTTTTCCGCAGCCGGACTGTCCCAGAATTGATACAAATTCGCTGTCGCGGAAACGCAGATTAATTCCCTTCAATGCCGTTACCCTGGTATCTCCGGAAATATAATCCTTTACGATGTTGTTTAATTCAAGCATCTTTTTTCCTCTCTTTACGTTTTTTCAGTTTATTTTGATTTTCTAACAACTTACTTCTTCATTATTTCACGTTTCTGCTGAAATGTCTATGCCTCTGCCTAAATAATGCTTAATTTTATTATTTTTTATGAATTTCCTCTTAAAATAGGAGATATTTTACTGTAATATTTTATTATGTATCGTGATATAAATAATACCATGTTTAAAAGTTCCAAACCCACATGTGCCTGTCCGCCGGTGAAAAAAAAATCGAACCCCGCCCCATAAAGCATAAAAGTGGTTTGACGCTTGCATTTTTGCGGTCTGCATTTTATACTGATACCAGCATAAATGATTGGAATAACGATTAGATTGTAACAGGAGATTTGCATTGAATAATAAGAAAAAGTTAAAACAATTCATGATTTGTCTGTGCTGTGTATTTTGCAGTACCGCATTGACCATTCCTTATCTGTCCTATGCAACCACGCAGGATGATTTAGACAATGCCAACCGGGAACTGGAAAGCTTAAAGGCACAACAGCAGAGTCTGTCTGCGGATTTATCCGAAATTGACGGTCAGCTCCAGAGCGCCGGAAGCCGTTTATCTTCCTTAGAAGAACAGATTGATGACAAACAGGCAGATGTTGATGCCTTAAATGAAGAACTGCTGTCGCTGTCCCAGACAATGGACGAACAGTACGATTCCATGAAACTGCGTATCCGGTATATGTATGAACGCAGCAGCTCGGATGTGATTGAACTGCTGTTAACTTCCCAAAGTATGAGTGAACTTTTGTTAAAAAGCGAATACATTTACCAGTTATCACAGTATGACCGTGATATGTTAGATGAGATGGAAGCCAATTATGAACGCCAGCAAGCAGCAAAAGAACAGCTGGATACCGAGGTTTCCGAACTGTCGTCCTTACGGGAAGCTGCTTTAAATGAACAGGAAAATTTAAAGACACTGCTTGCAAAAACCCAGCAGGATTTTGATACGTCTTCCAACAACGTATCCGAGGCCGAAGCTGCCGCACTTGCCTATGAAAAGAAGCTTGAAGAAGAAAAGCTGGCACAGGAACGCGCAGAAGCCGAGGCTGCAAGCCGTGCGGCTGCCGCCGCAGGGAATAATAATTCCGGCAGCGGTGACATTACTTCTAATATTAATAAAACACCGATTTCGTATGACACATCTGACCTTGCCATGCTTGCCGCAATTATCGAATGTGAAGCGGGCAACCAGTCTTACGAGGGTAAGTTAGCTGTCGGAAGTGTTGTTGTAAACCGTGTCAACAGCCCACGTTTTGCCAACTCCATTTCCGGTGTCATCTATGCTTCTGGACAATTTACGCCGGTTGCCAGCGGCCGTTTTACGATTGTGCTCTCCCGCGGTGCTTCCGCTTCGTGCGTTCAGGCGGCGCAGGAGGTTTTAAACGGAAATGTTACGATTAATGCGCTGTATTTCCACGTATACCGCAGCGGTATCGACACCTATGGCACGGTGATTGGCGACCATATTTTCTACTGATTGAATAAAAAAGTCCTTTGTAAAAGAAATGCTCCATTATCATCTGACTTTGGCTCATTCTTTTGCAAAGGACCGCTTTATAAAATATCGTTCTACTAATCTTCTTTTGGCATATATTCCACAGAATCTACAAGTACATATCCTGTCTTGTCATTTTTTACGGTGTTGTCATGGGCACAGAAAATGCCGTTTTTCACACCGACCCATCTGCCTGCTTTGGAGGCAAATGAAAAGGCTTTTTCATAGTTTTTGCCGTCAAAACTTAATTCCAGTGTTAATTCCTCGACCGGTGCTGCTTTTACAGGAAGATTTAACTCCATGTGGTCAATATGACCGGTGCATTTTACCGTGTAACGGAATGTCACTGTTTTCCCTGTATCCTTAAAATCACTTTCGGACAGTTCAAAATCATTGCTGTTTTGTGTTGTATACGGCATATCACAGTCAAAATACTGTGTTCCCAAAATCTGTCTGACCGTATATTTGTTATCCCGCTTTTCAACCGCCAGCGCGCCGTATTCCGTTCCCAGTGATACAACGCCTGCCACATCACCGTTTTCCATGCCGGAAAGCTGCATTTTTGTCACACAGGTAAATTCCGGTGCCGGCCATTTCTGTAACAGCAGATTGCGGTAATCACTAACCGGGCGGAGCGGCACAGTATCCAGTGCATTTAACTTTAACTTTGATCCGGTAAGCTCATACCAGTCCTTCTGGGGATTGGCATTCCACTGCCACTGCATACCGAGTTTATCCGATGTAAAGTCATCACTCGTATCCGGCTCGCAAACCGGATATGAATTACTCTTTCCGATATCCGGCTTTGTGTACTCCATAACCGGTTCGCCGTAATCATTGCCCGGCTTATTGATACCGATTATTGGCCAGTCATTTTCCCAGTGCATTGGCTGTAAATGAACAATTCTTCCGCCTGCGTAGACATCCTGAAAATGTAAGAACCAGTCCTGACCTGTCACCGTGTCCACCCATGCACCCTGATGAGGACCGTTGACCGGTGAATCACCCTGACGCATTACGACCTTATATTCATACGGTCCAAAAGGATTTTTAGAACGGAGTACTGTCTGCCAGCCGGTCTTTACACCGCCTGCCGGAGCAAATACATAATACCAGCCGTTGCGCTTGTACATTTTCGGACCTTCAATTGTTACCTGATCATTTTCATTGCCGTCAAAAATCTTGACTTCTTCGCCGATTAATCCCATACCGTCCGGCTGCATTTCTACCATATGCAGTACACTCTTGTATCCGATACGGCTCTTTGCAACACCTGCTACCAGATACGCCTTTCCGTCATCATCCCAGAACGGACACGGATCAATCCAGCCTGCTCCCGGACGGATATTCACCGGCTTGCTCCATTTGCCAAACGGGTCTTTTGTTGTTGTCATGTAAATGCCCTCATCCGGCATCGGAAAACATATATAATAGGTTCCTTCATGATACCGGATTGCCGGTGCCCATACCCCGCAGCCATGAATCGGATTGCGGTAACGGAATTCCGGTAACTCGTCCAATGCATAATTGACTACTTTCCAGTTGACTAAATCTTTTGAATGTAAAATCGGCAGCCCCGGTGCATTGCAAAAGCTTGATGCAATCATAAAATAATCTTCGCCGACACGGATTGCATCCGGGTCTGAATAATCTGCGTATAGAATCGGGTTGCGGTACTTTCCATTTCCTAAATCTGCCTGCCACATATTGAAACCTCCATTTTTACTGTTTGATTTACTGCTTTTCATTATTACATGCTTTATTTTATGTTCTGCATTTCTGCACTGTCCTTATCATACACTATTTCCCCGGAAATTGCTATTCATTTTACAAAATTCTTTTATAAAAGTTTTTTCACTATTTTGTTTTTAATGTTTTATGCCGTACTGTATCCCGCTTCATACATAAAAATCCACAAATCAGGATTATAAAAATTTATAAAAATACCCGCGGAAATCTCCGGCTTTTCAGCCTGTTCCCGCGGGTGTGTGTATTTAATATTATGATAACAATTAGATTGCCTTAATTCTTTCAAGTGCCTTTACGGTATTTTCATAAGAACCGAAAGCGGTCAGTCTGAAGTAGCCTTCACCACTTGGACCAAAACCTGAACCCGGTGTACCGACAACATTTGCCTTTTCAAGCAGGAAATCAAAGAATTCCCAAGATGTCATGTTATCCGGTGTCTTTAACCAGATGTACGGTGCATTGACACCGCCTGATACGGTATAGCCTGCGGACTTTAAGCCTTCCAGAATTGTCTTTGCATTGTTCATGTAGTATGCAATCTGCTCACCGGTCTGCTTCTGTCCTTCTTCTGTGTAAACAGCTGCACCCGCCTTCTGGATAATATATGGCGCACCGTTAAACTTTGTGCCGTGACGTCTTGCCCAGAGACTGTGTAATGTCACATCACCACTCTTTAAATCTTTTGGAATAACGGTAAATCCAAGTCTTGTTCCCGTAAATCCGGCATTCTTTGAGAAGCTGCGCAGTTCGATGGCACAGGTTCTTGCACCTTCACATTCAAAAATCGTATGCGGTACATTTTCCTCTGAAATGTATGCTTCATAAGCTGCATCATAGATGATAACCGCACCTACTTTATTTGCATAATCAACCCACTTCTGTAATTCGTCCTTTGTAATCGTAGAACCGGTTGGGTTGTTTGGGAAGCAAAGATAGATAATATCCGGTGTTTCCTTTGGCAGCTCCGGCGCAAAATTCGTTTCTGCCGTACACGGCATGTAGATTACATTGCTCCACTTCTGCTGATCCGGTAAATAATCCCCGGTTCTTCCTGCCATTGCATTGGTATCTACATATACCGGGTATACAGGGTCACATACTGCAATTTTATTGTCTACTGAAAAAATGTCGCCAATGTTTCCTGAATCAGACTTTGCACCGTCACTGACGAAAATTTCATCGGCACTGATGTCGGCACCACGTCTTTTATAATCAAAATCTACAATTGCATTTCTTAAAAAATCATACCCTAAATCCGGTGCATAACCGTGAAATGTTTCTGCCTTGCTCATTTCATCAACTGCACCGTGTAATGTATCAATTACAACCGGCGCAAGCGGCAGCGTTACATCACCGATACCCAGTCTTATAATTTCCTTGTCCGGATTAGCAGCCTGAAAGGCTTGAACCTTTTTGGCTATCGTGGAAAACAGATAACTTCCCGGAAGCTTTAAATAATTGTCATTAATCTTAAACATCTCATTCTCCTTCATTTCGTGTACTTCTAAACGTAGCTGCCTGTTCGTCCGACAAGCCGTTATGTCTGAATTATACACCATATTCGTACAGACAACAACTTATAAATATGAGTATTTTTATCAATATATCCGGCTTTTTTTGCATGAATTGCTTTATTTTCTTATCTTATTCAATATTCCTGCTTAATGTTTCATATTCTGCGCTGATTGCCTGTAACACTTCTTTATCACCGCCCGCATTGTCCGGGTGATAAATTTTTAACAATGCCTTATAGCGCTTTTTTAATGCTGCACTGCTGTCAACACCTTTAAAGAAGAGATTTACACCGCTATGACTGATATTCTGTACCATGGCAAACTTTCTTCTGGCCTCACGGTACACCTCATCGCGGTACATCAGCTTGTCGCGCTTAAATTTTTCGCGGTCAATAGCAAGCTGTCTGGTTTCCCGTTCCAGAATCTGCCACTGCTGGTCAAACAGATGCTTCTGATTATCTAACTGCTTTCTTAGCAAATCCAGACTGCGTTTCTGCTTTTCCAGCATCTGCTTCTGAATCTCCACAACCTGCTCTTCTTCCTCTAGCTTTCCCTGCTGCTGCTCCAGATTTTTCCGTAGTTCTTCCAGTCGGATATTTTCTTTAAAAAACCATTTCTTTTTTTCTTCCAATTCCTCATTGTTCAAACAAACACACTCCTTTATCAGCAGCAGTCCGCATCAGACTGCACTGTGAAACCAAAATACCTTGACAGGCTGACAGCCCGGTTTTGTCTTAATCGTATGCGGCACACCCGGAAGTGCAATAAATGAATCACCTGCTTCAATTGGAAACTCCAGATTACCAAGTCTGGCATAGCCCTCACCCTCAAGCACATAAAAGCCCTCCTGGTCTTCATGCACGCCCGGATGCGCACTAAACTCATAGCCGGCATAAACCGTTGTCCCGGAAGTACAACCGCCGAGGCAGCCGTTTTCTGCCGTCAAAAAGCGCTGTGTCCGTGCATCCTTCCCTTGTGTTTCTTCTACTTCTTTTTTCGTAATATACGGTTTCATCTTAATCCTCGTTTCTGAGCGACTTTATTGTGAAGCGGCGATAAGAAATTCGCGCAGGCGATTTTTCATCTGCCATCATAGGTGTTTGCTTTCGCTCCAAAGCAAACATCTGTGTGAAAAATCAGCACATCCGTGTGATTTTTCGCACTATTCTCCATTCCGCAGGCATTTTAATGCCGGAGGAATCGCGAGCCAAATGTCAGATTTGGCTCTGCGGCATGAAAAAACAAGGAAGCCTGCTTTTGTCAGACTCCCTCGTATCTTTTTACTAATTTTTCTTGTAACGTAATAATTCTGTATAGGCAAGTAAAAATGGTCCGACACCCTTTGCATCATCTTCTACAACCGGTTCTGACATATAATAATCATATGTACCCGGACGATTGTCTTTACCGCCAAGTCCGGCAACCAGACAAATACCGCCAAGTGACATTTCTCCGTTCTTTTCTTTTAAATAGCGCTTGCAGATACCGTCAATGGCTTTCTCACCGTATGCACGGTAGCTTTCAGGCAGGAAGCCAAGACGTACACCCTTTAACAGGGAATATGCCATGATAGAACTTCCGCTTGTTTCAAGATAGTTGCGTTCCATGCCGCCGAAGTTGACAACCTGATACCACATACCGCTTTCGTCCTGATAACGGATCATCGCATTCATTAAATCTACATATGCATCCTGTAACATCCTGCACTCTTTGTCATACTTGTGGTCAGAGTTGTCCACCTTATCAAGTGTATCTAACAGTGCCATAGAGTACCAGCCGATTGCTCTCAGCCAGATATTCTGTGAAAGACCTGTGACCTTGTCACACCAGAACATCTGCTTTGATGTGTCGATTGCATGATAGTACAGACCGTTGAGCGGATTTTTCATGTTTTCAATAACGAATTTAAACTGTGAGAAAATATCATCATAATTCTTTCGGTCGTTAAATCTTGTTTCATACTCCATGTAAAACGGCTGCCCCATATACATTCCGTCCAGCCATACCTGATTCGGATAAATATCCTTGTGCCAGAAGTTGCCGGATTCACAGCGAGGCATAATAGCAATCTGAGAATATACAAGGTCGATTGCCTTTCTATATTTTTCTTTTCCGGTGATATCATATAATTCAAATAAAGTCTTGCCGGCATTGACATTGTCAATATTCTTTTCACCAATGCTGTATCCGTCAATTGTTCCGTCTTCTGCTACACGATAATCAATGAAATCGTCTGCAAACTTTAAATATTTCTCGTCCTTTGAAATGGCATACATCTCAAGTACGGCTTTAATCATACAGCCGTCAATGTAATTCCATTTAGACTTTAAGCCCTGCTTGAGCTTTTCAATATTCCACATCGGCGCTTCCGGTGTGCTTTTTTCCAACAATTCATCAATATACTTTACTATAATATCCACGGCTTTTCTCCTTATTAAATATGTACTGTGTCTTCATTATTGTACACTACAAAAAAAAGATAAGCAACCGATTATTTTTTATTTTGTAAAAAACTACAGAAATTTAGTTGTTATACAACATCGGCTGTAATGCTTCGAGTGCCTGCTGATATGAAAAATTTGCACTCATGCCGAACAGGGACGAATCCAAATCGTACACCCTGCCATTTTGCACTGCCGCAAAATGCTTCCAGATGTCGTTTTTTTCAAATTCATCGGCAAACATCTGCTGTACCTGCTCGGGCATTGCATGGGATGCCCGTAAAATCACATCGGGTTCTTTCGTTTTAATATCCTCTGTGTTAGCACTTAAAAATTCTTCATCGGTGCCTGCGTATACATTCTGTCCGCCTGCCATTTCGACAAGACTGCCGACATAGCTGTTTTCGGTTGCCACGATATAAGACCCCGGCAGTCCCATCAGAATCAGAACCTTCGGGGCTTCTTTTCCTGCATTTTTATTTTTGTATTCCTGCATAAATGTGTTAAATTCGTCCACCATTGCCTGGGCCTGCTGCTGTCTGTTAAATTTTTCACCGAGATCTGCAATTGAAGCATACATGCCGGATACACTCTTTAAATTTAAAAACAGGGATTTCACCTGGATTGCCGCATATTTCGGCTGTAAATCGCTTTGCAGGCTGTTCGGGGACAGCACATAATCCGGCGATAAGGATTTTAAAATCTCCATATCCGGCGACATTGCCGTTCCGACCTGCGTAACGTCATTATACCGCTCCGGCAGTGTACCGGAGGTCTGGCATACGCCCACTAAGTCTAATTCCAGTTTGTCGCAAATCTGTGCAGCTGCCGGTGACGTTGCCACAAGCCGCACGCTGTCTGCCTGTGACTGTCCCTCCGCCGAATCCGGATGCTGGTCTACACAGGCTGTCAGCGAAAGCGATGCCGTAAGAACAGCAATGCCCGCCAGCAGCATACAAAATCCTTTTTGAACAGTCTTTTTTACCTGTCGTTTCATTTATCTGCTCCTTTAGTTTTTATTTTTACGATATATGAGCATGTACCATGCCGCACCTGCTACTACGATGACAATTACAACACCCATTCCGACAAAGATGCCCGTGCTGCTGTTTTTTTTGTTCTCCTGTGCCTCTGCATTGACCTGTTTTCCCTCTGCATCGTATTCCTGAATGCCTGCCTTTTGGGTTTGCGCGTTTTCTGTGGTCTTTGTCTGTGTGGCATTTGCTTCTGCCGATGTAGTCTGTCCGGCTTCTGACGTGCTTTCTGTGCTTTCACCTTCTGCCTGCTCTGCATTCTGTGTTTCAGCTGTTTCCTGACTGCCGTCTGTTCCGGCTGACGCACCGGTTTCACCCGATAAGCTGTCCGTGCCTGATGCGGTATTTTCAGCCTGCGCACTTACACCGCGCTCTCCTGAACCGCTTTCTCCCGGGCTGCTTTCTTCACTACCACCCTCTGCGCTGTCCGGACCGGCACTGCCGCCCTTTTCTTCAACGGTCACACTGGTAATAAAGTCGCCTGCGCCTTCACTCAACCCCGAAAATGTAATGTAGTAAATAATATCACGTCCCATGGCAGTTACATACATATTCACACGTACAACTGAATTTTCACTGTTGACGCGGAATCTGTAATCTGCGGTATTGCTTGAATAATCCTCCTGCATCAACGTTGCTGATACGGAACTTCCGTCTACCTGAAACTGCGGATTTTCGATATTGTCCATTAACTGCATTCGGATTGTGGCATAGGTGTTTCCCGCCGGGTCTGCTTCTATAAGTGCCTTACCATATGTTGCGCTCTCTGTCATGGACTGTCCGAGAACCGCAGAACCCTCTCCGCCGGAATCTTCAATTGCACCGGTGGACGGATTTCGATAACTTGGATTGGCATTGGCAAGATAAATGCCGTTTTCTGCCGCATATACCGGATTACCGTTCTGTGAAAATACTGCCGCCGCTGATAAAATGCCCACGGTGACTGCCGTCAATACTGCCGCCGCCTGCTTTGCAAGCCGCTGAATCTGCATTTTTATTTTCTGTTCCATGTCTGTACTCCTGCTTTCATTTTTATATGTGACAAACAGGCACCCGCCCCTTTTCGGAACGGATGCCGTTATTTTGTCTTTTTTACAGCTTAGTCTTCTTTTTCTTCCGGTCTTTTCTTTCTTTTAAAGATTGCAAGACCTGCGGCACTTAAGGAAGCAAAGAATGCTGCTGCCCACATGCCCATTGCGGAAGAATCCGCTGTCTTTACGCCGCTGCTGCTGTTGTCTGCCGTATTGGCTGAGCCGCCTGCCGTATTTGAATTACCGCCTGCTGCCGAACCGTTGTCGGTTGTGCCTGCATTGCCGCTGTTATTATTACCACTGTTGTTACCATTGTTATCAATATTGTTATTATTTTTATTGCCGTTATCTGTTGATGCCTTTTCAACAAGTGCGTAATAACTGAAGCCCTTTGTTGTCACAACATAATAGCCGTTTTCCACACTGCCCTTAATGAGGGTCTTTGAACCGTCATCATTGATACGGTATAAAACAACGTTATCTGCATTCATGCCTGCCGGAATGAGATACTTCACAACAACACTGCCGTCTGGCTCAACTTCCTGTCCGTTCTTTTCAAAATGAACTTCATACAGTTCAAAGCTGCTGCCGACATCTGCAAGTGCATTTGCCGCCTTTGTATATTCTGTTCCTGCACTGACCTTTGTTACCTTTAACTCAGAGCCTTCCGGAAGGACACCTTCTGCGGCTGATACATGAATGCCTGTCTTTTCATCCGTCACATCAACTGCCGGTGACTTTTCTTCTGTCTGGTCTTCTGCCGGTACAAGAGAAGTATCGCTTGTTGCTGTCAGTGTTGACCAGTCGAATCTTAATCTCGCACTCATCATGGTGTCGCCCATTGGTGTATCCGGTACTTTAAAGCTTACATCTGCATAAGTAATATCTGCAACGGAAGGCTGTGCACCTTCAGGAAGTTCAAATGTTACCAGTCTGATTGCATCGACTTCATTTCCTGCGGAAGTTGTAATCTTTTCTGTCTTGTCGATTGTAACGGTTACGCCCTCTACCTCAAATGCCGTTACGGCGCTGTAGATTGATGTTACGGTTACCGGATTCATGGCAATCTGAACTTTTACGACCTTGCCGTCCTTTACGGTGATTAAAGCACTGCTGTTCTTTTCAAATGCCGCATTACCCATAGAAGCCTTATCGGATACCGCATTCCACAATGCAATCGGTACATAGTAGTTACCGTCAGCAATTTTATTGTCAGAAGAGTCCGGTGTCGGAGTTGGTGTCGGTTCCGGATCCGGTGTCGGGTCTGGAGTCGGAGTCGGTTCCGGTGTCGGGTCTGGGTCCGGTACTACCGGGTCCGGTGTTGGTGCCGGGTCCGGTTCTGCTGTCTTTACCGCATTTGCATAATCCAGTGCCAGATAAGCATCCGGGCTGTAATTCATCGCATCGACAAACATGTTGACATAAACACCGTCATAGCTGTTGTCCGGCAGTGTAAATGTAATCTGTGTCACTCTGCCTTCTTCGTCTGTTGTGTACTGTGCATCTACAGTCTTACCATCTGCTGACGTTCCCTGATAAATCTTCCAGTTGCTTGCGTAAGCTGTCAGTCCCGCAAAGGATACGGACTGTAAATCTACGGTTACAGCTGCTGTTCCGTCTGCCGCAACAGTCATCTGTGCACTCTTAATGCAGCCTGCCGCCATAGAATCCTGTGAAACATTTCCGGCATTCTTTAAGCTTGCAGGGATTGAATAAGTACCTGCTGTCAGAGTGGTCTTTGCTGAACCGAAAGTTGTTTCCTTTGTTGTATCATCGGACTTATTATTATCAGATGATGTCTTTGTTAAGCTGTCCCAGTAAACCTTTACGAAGCAGTCTGCGCTGAAACGTCCCTGCTTGAAGTCAATGCCTGAAACCAGACCGTTTAAATTCTTCATTGCCGGTACATAGATATCTGCATTGGTGTTGTAGATTGCCGCAAAATCACCTTCTAACGGGAAGGAAACCTTTGTTACAACCTTTTCATCTTCACCGAATACATCATCGCTGTACTGAATGCCATTCATTTCGACCGCAGCTTCCTTTAAGCTCTTAGAAGTATCATTGCCTTCATAGTAGCCGTTGAAGCCATAGATATATAACGGTTCTTTTGATGTTCCGTTAATAATGTCTGTTACGAGTGTCATGTTGCCATCTTTGTCAACAACAATCTTTGCCTTTGTCTTGTCATTTTCCACAAGACTGTGCTTTACTTTGTCTGTGTAGTATGCAATGTCTACGCTGTATTCGCCTTCTGCAAGCTTTTCTGTCGGAAGGTTAATGACTTCTTCTTCCTGCTTTAATTCGAGTGCATTTAAAATCGCATCACGGATTGCATTGGATGAATACGTTGCGCCTGAAACCGCATCAACACCTGTGATTTCCTTTACATCGGTTGCGGACTTATTGATGTAGCTGCCCTTTAAGCCGTTAATTGCCTTTTCAAGCATCATCTTATTGGTTTCGGCATAAGTTCCCGCAAAATTTGCACCTGTTACTTCAATGTCTGTGATAACATCATCTGTAACTGTTACATTGACAGTAACATCATATTCACCGAACTGTGAAATATGGGCTGTACCTGTCTTTACAACCGGTGTGTTGTCTTCATTTTTTGCTGTCAGCTTTAACTTTAAGTTCGTATCCTTTGACATACCGTCGATAAAGCCTGTCAGATAAATTTCATTGTTGTCTGTCAGGTCGAAATAGTCCGGTACATCTACAACTGCCTTACCCGGATATACGAGTGCATTTTCAAGGTCTGTTGTTGTGGACGTTGCGCTAAATTCTGTTCCGTCTGTTGTGTAGTATACATATCCTCTGCTGTCTGTTACTTCTACAGGTGTCTTATCATATGCCACGCTGTCTGCTTCGGAATTAATCTTGTCTGTATACCAGTTGCTGTAAATTGCTGACTTTAAGCCGCTTGTATCATTCTTTGAGATTGCCTTAAATGCATTTTCCATGCTGTCTGCATTGTATACACGAAGGCTTCCCATATGTCCGTGTAAGCCGAATACGATTGTTTCGCCTAAGTCAAATACGAGCTGTCTGCTTCCGTCTGCCTTTGTTACCAGTGTTGCACTCTTGATTGCATCAATGTTTGCAGGCGGTGTCTTTGTGGCACCCGGTTTGCACGCTGTATAAACAGATACATCTAATGCCTGTGTTGTTTCTTCTCCCTGGTCTGTATCACCGACTTTTTCAATCGTTGAGAAGTCCATACGGAACAATACTTCTGAAATGTAAGCCATTTCTGTGATATATGTTGTAAATAACACATTCTGGTTTGCATAGTCCGCATCGTTTTTAATGTAATTGATACCGGAGAATGTCAGGTTAAACGGTGCTGCCTTACTGCTTGTTGATGAAGCAAGCTTATCCAATGTAACGAATTCTACATTTTCACTGTTATAGAAGCCGCCGACCTGCTTACTTCCCTGCATAACCTTTGTAAAGTAGAAATCGCCTGTGTTTTCTGTCTTTACGTTGGTTGACGGATTAATCTTACCGGTCTTTGTAACGGTTGGTGAAATGGTGTATACCTTTGTATAGTTTTCATACTTTTCGGCATAATCGCTGGATTCTACAACACCTGCATCATCTGCACCCTTAATCTTGCCGTTGTCGTTGGCATCCGGTGTCGGTGTGGACTTAATCCAGAGTTCGCCGCCGCCTGCGTATCCAATCGGGCTTTTTACACCCGGCATTTCATAATCGTCTACTGTTACATTGCCTTCTGCATCAACGCTTACGGTTATGTCTGTGTACTGTTCTTCATAGCCCATTGCACCTTCGATTTTGTCGGTGTCAATGTAATAGGTACTGCCGAATACTGCCTGCATTTTGTATGTACCCTCTTTTAAAGAACCGTCTTCGTTGTAGTAGCTGCTGACGTCTTTGAAGTTTGCCGTAACAGTTACAGCTTCTTCCGGCATGGTAAATGTATACTCATGGGCATTTGTTCCGTTAATTGCCTGCGTTGTTGTGGCTTCAACCGTCTTGCCGCTTGCTGTTGTTACGGTTACGCTGTCCATTGTGTAATACTTTAAGCGATCCGGTGTTACGGTAACGGTTACGGTTTCGCCTGATTTTGCCTTATCGGAAGACTTTGTTTCAGCCGTTAATACGCTGACTGTACCTTCGCCGTTGGTTTCTGCCGTAATTGCATAAGAGTCTTCTGCGTACTCTGTGCTTACGGTTACTGCGGACTTCGGCATTGTGAAGCTGTAGCTTCCGTCACCGTTGTCTGTTACATCAACTTTCTTTCCGTCTGCTGTTTCTACGGAAATGCTCTTTACTTTGCAGAATGACTTCGGTGCTGTGTATACAGTTACCTTACTGCCTTCTGCGGCCTCTTCGTCAACTGTTGTTTCGCCGTATTCACTGCCTGTTACGTTTGAAGTGATTGCATATTTCTGTGAAACAACCGTTTCTTCGGCTGCCTTTAATACCGGTCTGCCTGTTGTCTTGTCTGTTTCCCACTTGCAATACTTGTTATCCTCTGTCTGGTTCTCATCAACCCAGCTGTTTAAGTATGTAACCAGTGCAATCCTGCCGACCTTGTTGGTTGTGCTGTCAACAGACATTAAGTTGTCATTTTCATAACCCTCGGCTGTTACCGGTGTGATGTATGTAAAGTTCTGATTGAGAGAATCCAGATTCTCTCCTGTAACAGTCTTTGCAATTCCGTAAATTTGGGCATTTTCAGGGAAATTATTTAATGTTGTGCCTGTATAACAGTTTGCAGTCTTATCTTTTGCCTGTAAAGTAGAGTCCACACCGTAATAAGATACATTTGCCGGATTTGCATTTTCACCCATGGTAATCTCTGAAATATCATAGCTGTTGACTGCTCTGTCTGAAAGTCCATAATATGAATAATATCCGGTTAAATTTACATTTTCCAGTGTTGTCTTGCCGGTTACCGCACTGTTTATAATTTGTGTTGCACTATTTGTAATAGGGTAATGCAATACCGTACCGCCTGTCGCACCGTCAATGGTCACATTCATATTGTTTACGACCTTGTTGTAAGAACCGCCGCCATAAGCAATACCGCCTAAATAGCAGAATGTGCCTGCAACGGTATGGACTTTTTGTGTTCCTTCAAATGTCAGGTCGTTGATAGTGACATCTGTGAAACTGCCTATCTGTGCGATAAATGCACTTGAATATACCCATGAACTTGATGTTGTTCCTGTCATGCCTTCTACATTCAGACCCTTAATGGTATGTCCGTTTCCGTTAAAGGTTACTGTATTATTGTAATTTGTATATGTCATCGGCACCCATGTATATGCGCTCATATCAATATCTTTTACAATATTAATGGTTTTATCCGTAAGTGCGCTTGGATTATCACGCATTAATTTACCGACAGCCGCAAGGTCTGCCGCATCGGAAACAATCAGTGTGCTTGATGTTGCCGCATATACATCTGTATCATAACGTCCTTCTTCAAACCAGTTGTCCGGTGCAATTACCGATACTGTCACTGCGCCTGCCGGCATTGTAAAGCTCGTTGCAGAGTTTCTTATATATTCGACACTGCCGTCTTCCTTAATCACTTTGATAAATAAAACCTTTTTTGCTTCGTCTGTCAAAGTAATTGTGACATTCTCACCTTCTCTTGCCTCTGTTTTATCCAGTGCAATATAAGACTTTGCTTCATCTGCAACGGTAACAGCCTTTAATTCTTTCTGTGTAATTGCAGAACTGTCAAAGCTTGTTGTGACACCCTTTTCAGGCATTGTGAATGTAAATTTTGCAGAAGATGTTGTGTTTCCTGCATCTGCTGTTACGGTTACTTCGTTGCCGTCTGCGTCTGTTACCTTTGGCAGTGTTGTACCGTCATAGTAATATCCGTCTGCTGTATTTGTGGAAAGCAGTAATGTTACGGTATCGCCTTCTGCCGCAAGTTCACCGTTTGATACGGTAAAATCGGCACCTTCAATATTTGCAGACTGGTTTGTAATGTTATACGCATCTGTTTCAACGAAGTCTACTCTTAAAGTAACGGCTACCGGGAATTTCTTTGCTACGGTATATGTTGCTTTTCCGCTTGCAAGTGATGATAACTCGCCCTGCTTTACTGTTGTATTTCCCTCTGTACCGGTTACGGTTACCGTATGCTTATAATACTTGCCGTCGATAATGCTGTCTGCTACAACATTCATATTACCGCCCATTAACTGTCTTTTGCTATAAGATACATGGCTTGCAAATTTGCTGTTGTCATTGGTTTCTAATGTAATTGCGCAATAACGGTTGCTCTTTTCTGTGATTGTAACCTTTTTCTCCGGCATTACAAAGGTGTATACCTGTACAATCTTATTTTCATCTTCATCAATCACTGTACTTTCAAGTGTTGTATCAATACCGGTTCCGTCTTCATCTGCAACAGTTGGCACATAATTTCTTGTTGAACTGTCACTTGTTGATGTAATCTTTACGGTTTCACCCGGCTTTGCACCATACTTATCTACACTTAAATATTCGCCTGTTGATTTTATCTCATACTGTCCTTCTTCCAGAACCGGTGCAAACTGCACATATATCATAAATGTTCCTACTGAGCCGTAAGCATATGCATCGTCAGGAATTGTGCATGTATACTGGTTATCTTTGCCGTCTACCTTTGTAATTTTTAAGTCCGGTGTTGTAAAGCTTGATGACATGTACATAACAGAATCTAATGCCCAGCCGTCCTCCGGTACAGCTTCAAATGTAATTGTGCTGTCTTTTTCAGCCGTGTATACTTTTTCACCATCATCACCGGTGCTTTCTGTCACACCTGAGATTAATTTGATACTTCCCTTTCCGTATGAAACACCCGGTGTAACTGTGTAGGTTACTTTTTCTGTGCTTTCTGCATCTGCTGTTACGAGATTTTCCTCTGCCGGTGCGGCTGTTTCAAAGCCGTCCGCTTCTGTTGTCTGTGCCTGCTGTACTGCCTGTGCAAATGTCTGCTCCGGGCTTGCCGCCAATACATTGTACGGCATACTGCTCATTGTCATTGCGACTGCTAATGAAGCAGATAATAACTTAAAGCTGGTCTTTCTCATTTTTCTTTCCTTTCTGCTTTGTCCCTGTTTACTTGTTTCTATCGTGCCCTGTTGATTTTACGAATGTACTAATGTTTTTGTTTTATTTTTTGTCTTGTTTTTTGTTTTATGGCATAGTTTCGTTTTGGTAACTTCCATTAGTCTTATCTAACCGTGGCACTTAAAAAAATAGGCTTCAAAGCCTATCTTTCGTTTGCAGTGGCAGTGTACCACAGACATTTGTTTTTGGCAAGCAGACATTTTTGTTGCAAACCTGCAACAAACAACGGTATTTTTTACCTGTTTTCTTTAACAATCCCTTTGATTTCCTGCTTTCCCAATTTGTTGCGCAAGTGCAACAAATTGGTCTTATTGATAAATTTTATTGTTTAAAATGAGATTTTTCCAGACTGTTTTTGCAAAATCCCTACTTTGGTACTAGGAAAATAGGGATTTAAGAGTTAGGCGGCTTTTTTGTTTCAGATAAGCCGCCTGTTACTTTGATAAAATGCTTTATTTTTCCTATTCATCTTCACGCTCGACTGCCTGCGACAACTTTTGCACCGTTTCTTCCGGCAGTTCCGTCAGGTCTGCCACATATGCAACGCTGTTCCCCGCCTGCAATAATTTTGCGGCTAACTGCATTTTGGCTTTTTTCATTCCGGTGATTTCGCCTTCGGCACGTCCCTCGCGACGTCCTTCATCACGTCCGCGGTTTAATATGTCCTTTGCTTCATACTCTAATACTTTTCCACCCATACTCTCTCCAACTCCTTTCCTGACTTTTTTGTATTTTGCCGCCAGATGTTTTATTACTGTATCTGACATTTCAAGAATTGTAACCTTTTCGTATTCATTTAAATCGCCCCTCTTACGGTCTTCTTCCAGACGGTTTACTATCGCTGTATATTCCGCTTCCAGCTTCGCTAATTTTTCGCTGTTTTCTTCCAGTTCTTTAAAACTCTTTTCATAAACGAAAATGTGAAACGGTATCAGAAAATACAGCTTCTTTTTAAAGATTTCTTCTACCGTATACTGCCTGACTTTTAATACCGGAACGGCATACGATACTGCCCCGCCCGGCGTCCGTATTGTTACCGTCATCACCTCCGGCGTATTTTTCGTATGACGCAGGGCTACGATTGCGGAATCTGGAAAATGAACTACAAGTGCATTTGTCGTAAGTTCTCTGTTTTCCAGTGCAAGCTGTGTATCATACTCAAACATACGCACTATCATACTGCCGTCTTCTGTGCTTTGGCACTCGACATGATAACGCTTTCTTTCTCTACCTCTGCCGAGTATTTCAAAACTTGAATCCGTAATACGCTCCTGTTCACTGCCGTCCGGCAGCTTTATAAAGTGCTCGTTTTGAAGCAGATGTATTGCTTCTTTTCCACTGTAACTTGTGTGAAACAACTCATTTACAACCGGTATAATCAGTGCCGTACAATCTGTTAACAGAGTACGGAACACATCATCGTAAGGTGTATTTACCATGCTTTCTTCCTTTCTTTTATTATAATAGACTACTTGAACTGCCGGCAAGGATTTTCATGAATTTTCTAAATCTTTTTGGATTTTAAGGGATATTAAACAGATGAACCCATAAAAATGTCAAAAAAAGTGCCTTTTATACACACTCTCCTGTATACAAAAGACACTTTTCCACTATTTTTTTGATTTTTCCTCTTTACTGCACGGTCTGCTGTGCGGCTTCCACCTTCATCACTTCATTTAATGACTCGTTTTCATGATATGAAAATGTAACAGTATCGCCTGTATTGTACCGTACAATATCCGCATTATCCGATAACGGCACATCAAAGATACGCGACTGACCCTCTAAGAGTATATAAAAATGCGAATTGCCGTCCAATACCGTCTGCACCATTTTATCGATTCTACCGGTTATCTGCCTGCTTTCCTTTTTCATTTCTGATTCAGCTTCATCTACAATGCCGCTGTCTACCATCAGCTGACGGTAATTTTTCTCACACTCATTGACTGAATCGCCGATTGCCACCGTCTGATATTTTTCAATATTAAGCATGGCATAAGATTTTACCAGTCCCGAGCTGTCCTTTAATGCCATAAAATATGTCGGCTGTCCGCCCACATTAATAAGCAGTGGAAATGTCGCCTTGTATCCTAAATGCTGGACCTTTCCCTCTGCCGAAGACATCGCCGAATTTTCCTCTGCACCGGAAATCACATAATAGCGCGTTTCCATTGTCCGCTGGTTCATCAGCACAAAGCCCACATTGGATTTATCCTGTCCGACTGAGGTAATTCCTGTATACACCCACACATCATCGTCCAGTGCAATATAATTATAGCCGTCTGTCGTTACCAGACAATCCTTCTGGCTTAACACACTGTTAAAATAACCGTGCTTTAACGTACCGTGGTAATCATACAGCGAAATAAGCATATCTGCCGAATACACACGGTCTACCCACTGCGGAACATCTTCCACGGCATAATCCGTCATTTCCCCGGTGACTGCATTACAAAGCACCACCCTGCCAATCGTCACACCGCCAAACAGTCCGATATTATATTTTTTCACCGGACAAATCCAATAAGGTGTACCGCTCTCATCAATTTCAAAGCTGATGTCATCAAACATATAGGTCGGATACGCAAACCTCAGATGTCTGTAAATGTTTCTGCCAAAATGGTCGCTCATCGAATAACGGATTTTCTGCTCCAGACGCACGCACTCCGCTTCCTGTGTCGTCATATCAATACGGATATACGCAGGAATTCCATCACTGTGATTGGTAAACCATTTAATCAGGCTGCCGTACTGAAGCGGTGTCACACGCACCGGCTTATTCTGATAGTTAATCTGTGTATACATATCGCTGACTTCAAACTGGGAAACCATATCCACCATTGTTCCCATAACACGGTTGCCTATGGTCGTTGCCGAATCTTTATCCAGCACCGGAATCTGGTCATAGGACACCTCATGAATATCATCGGTAAAGCTTCTGGTTTCCACATTTAACAGTTTCTGGTAAGCCGAAGCATTGACAATTTCAGATGACAGCAGTCCGCCTATTAGAAAAATAACAACCAGTGCCGCTGTAAGTACCGCACATAAATAGAAAAAACGTTCTGCCTTTTTGCTCTTAAATTCAGGCTTTGACTGCTTCCACTGTCTGCCTGCCCATTCCTTGTAGTATTCTGTCATTGTCATACTGCAAAGCCCGACAACACCCGTAAATACCGCCGCCAGCACAATGACAAATATCCAGAAGCCCGGCGCGTGGATATTGATTGGCGGAAGCACCACATAATAATAGACAAATGCAACCAGCAGCACTGCCGCCACTGATAACATCCCTGTAAGTAATTTTGCTTTTTTGCTCATAAATTCCTCTTTTCCTGATATTTTATTTTTCGTCTGTTCTCCGTGCTTTCATATTCTTTATAATCGCATCAAAAATACAGCCTGCCACTTCAAATTTACTCATTTTCGGAAATTCCGTACAATCCGTCTTTGTAATCATCGTAATCACGTTTGTATCCGTTCCAAATCCTGCACCGTCTACTTTCAGATTGTTGGCAATCACCATATCCAGATTTTTCTTTTCCAGCTTCTTTCTGGAATTTTCCAGTACATTCTGTGTTTCCATTGAAAATCCGCACAAAAACGGTTTGTTTTCCATCGCTCCGAGCGTTCCGATAATATCCTTTGTCCGCTCCAAGGCAATGCTCATCTCTCCGTCGCTTTTCTTGATTTTTTCATCACTGACTGATGCCGGCCTGTAATCCGCAACTGCTGCCGCTTTTACAATAATGTCTGATTCCTTTGCCGCCTCTGTAACCGCTTCATACATATCCTGTGCCGATGTAATATGCACCATTTTAACAAACGGCACGTCAGGAAGGTTGGTCGGACCTGCAATCAGTGTCACCTCTGCCCCGCGCAGCATCGCATTTTTCGCCAGCGCATATCCCATTTTTCCTGTTGAATGGTTGGAAATGTAGCGCACCGGGTCAATCGCTTCCTGTGTCGGACCTGCGGTAATGCACACGCGGTATCCTTTCATATCCTTTGTCAGGGCAATATCGCGTAAAATGTATTCAAGCAGTTCAGACGGCTCCGGCATTTTTCCCGCACCTGTATCACCGCACGCAAGATACCCGCTTGCCGGTTCTAACACTTCGATGCCAAACCTTTTTAACTTTGCAATATTATCCTGTAGAATCGGATTGTAATACATGTTGGTATTCATTGCCGGAACGACAATTTTTTTGCATGTACACGCCATAAATGTCGTTGTCAGCATATCATCTGCAATTCCCGATGCCAGCTTGCCAATCACGTTGGCACTCGCCGGTGCAATCATCACAATATCCGCCTTTTTTGCAAGGGATACATGCTCTACCTGAAACTGGAAATTTCTGTCAAATGTATCGACAACACATTTATTACCGGTTAAAGATTCAAATGTAATCGGATTGATAAAATTGGTCGCATTCTGTGTCATCATGACATCTACATTACATTCCAGCTTTTTTAAGCTGCTGGCAAGTGTCGCAATTTTATACGCTGCAATACTGCCGGTTACGCCAAGCAGTACGTTTTTCCCTTTTAACATAGTCCTCTCCTATTCCACATTTTTATCGTAAATGATTTTTAAACCTTTTAAAAGCAGTTTATCATCTAATATAATTTCATTGTGGCAGTATGGCACGATCACCCTTGCCAGTCCGCCGGTTGCAATGACTTTGACCTGTTCCTGTTCTGCACCCGTCATTTTGCACAGTTCTTCACGGATTCTGTCAACCATGCCGTCGATACAGCTTGCATTCCCGTAAACTGCACCGCTCTGCATACACGCAATCGTATTCTTTCCAATCACGGATTTTGGAGCTTCCAGACTGATTCGCGGAAGCTGTGCTGTCCGGGATACCAGTGAATCCACCGATACGCGGATACCCGGAAGAATCGCACCTCCCACATAATTTTTCTTGTCGTCAACCGCACTGATGGTCGTTGCCGTTCCCACATCAATAATCAGCACCGGTGCACCATATTCGTGAATAGCCGCAACTGCATCTACAACCATATCCGTACCGACCTGCTTTGGCTGATCCATTAACAGATTCAATCCCGTCTTCACACCCGGTCCTACAATTAGCGGCGTAATGCCGATGATTTTTTCAACTGCCGACTTGATAACGTTTACAAGCTGCGGTACGACCGATGAAATGATTGCACCGTGAATCTGTTCACTTTCAATATTATATAACTCCAAAACGGTCTTAAAACCGATTGCATATTCTAATTCCGTCTTTGAATAATCCGTACAGAGCCGTTCTTCAAAATAAATCTTTTCATCATCTACACAGCCGATTACAATATTAGTATTCCCCATATCAATCGCAAGAATCATGCCTTTTTGATTTTGTCTTTTCATTTTCTTTTCCTTTTGTTTTATTTCTTAAAATATCAACATTTCTATTACCGTCTGATATGAAGCAGTGCTTTTCCGATTGCCGCAGTCAGCACCGCCGCCACAATCGCTTCCGGTACGCCCTGTGTTCCGATCACACCAAGAATCACACCGTACAGGGCATCTGTCGCAATTCCCTTTGCATTGGCATAACTGCTTCCAAACAAAAAGTAAATGCCGTTCATAACAAGCAGTGTATTCGTAAGCGCTCCTGCCGCACCGGCTGCCGCCAGTGCAGCAGCACTGCCTTTTCCGTCGTTTTTCTTCTTCTTTACAAGCTTTACAATCCCTGTATATACATAATATGCCACAACGCCAATCAGAATTCTCGGCACAAAGCAGATCATCAGACTCTTAAAATTTCCATGCACATTTCCAAGGCTGTAAAACGGTGAAAATACGAAAGAAGTCAGGTTCGGGTTAAATGTGTTGTTAATCATGCTGGTTAGTCCGAAAATACCGCCTAAAAATGCACCGCGCGCCGGTCCTAACAGTATCGCTCCGATAATAACCGGAACGTGAATAATTGTTGCATTCATAAATCCCAGCGGGATATAGCCTAAATACGGCACAAACGACATTGCAAGAATAATTGCCACAAACATTGCCGTTGTTACCATATCTTTTGTTTTTGTCGTTGATGTCCTCATCTTTTTCTCCATTTCCTTTTTACATCATCTTTTCATGCTCTTTATCCGTGCCTTTACTTCCGGCGCCGGATTTCTGGATTCACATATTTTAGACAGTGCCTTATTATATGTAAAATCATCCATGCCGGATTTTATAAGAAACCGCATGGTCTGTGCCGGAAACATGACAAAACATTCCGCCGTCAGCCACGCCGCCGCCATTTGTGCATAATACCCCTGTGTAAACGGTCTGTCAAGCACTGAAAAAATTTTTTCCAGATATGGATTGCCTGAATCCTCCGGGCTGTCATTCTGTGCCTGTTTTTTTGATTTCCATGCAATATTCTGCATAATATCCGCCTCTGTAATCACGCGCCTGCGGGGGATTTTTCTGCCCGCATCGTCCCATTTTAAAAACTGCGACAGCAATAAGACCAAAGACAGGCGCACTTCAAATTCTTTTTGGGAAGCTAAAAAGGATTGTAAATGTTCCCACCATTCTTCCCGGTATGCCGAAACAATTGTCATGCTGTTACAAAAGCTGTCGCACACCGACCAGTTATCAACAAACGGCACAAATTTATCAAACATCCGCATTGCTTCTTCATTGTCCTGCTCTTTTGCCGTACCGTAACCGATCAGCATACCGCGCAGCATGGCTTCTTCAAAATAAACATCGTCTGCGCCGTCTGTTTGTACGAGTTCTTTCCATTCTTTATTTTTTACAAATTCCTGCGCCATTTTTCTAAGTGCCGGAAGCCGCACACCTAACAGCGGCTTACATTCGGGAATCAGACTTTTGGAAAAACTCCCGTACTGTGCATCTGCCATCAAAAGCAGGCGTGTCCTTATCTCCTGTGTCATAGTTTCCTCATTCTTTCAACTTTTACATCATCATATCATATTTATCTGTATTTTCATATGGAAATTTCACATCAAATGTACTAAAATGTTACTGTAATTTCAGGAATTACAGCTTGATGGCAAAAAACATTACAATAAATTCATTTAGAAATGAGGACAATTATGAAAACTGGAATTGTATTTGAGGGCGGCGCATTCCGCACAATTTTTTCCTGCGGTGTTATGGATGCATTTTTAGATCGGGATATTATGCCGGATTATATGATTGGTGTATCTGCCGGTGCAGCCTACGGTGTTTCCTACGCTTCCAGACAAAAAAGAAGAAATTTACAGATTCTTTTAGATTACCGTGACGATAAACGCTACATGAGTATGCACAATATGACCGATAAGACAAACCGAAGTGTCTATGGACTGGAATTTGCCTATGACACGATTCCGAATAAACTGGTTCCGTTTGACTACGATACCTTTAATGCGTGGGACGGCGAATTTTACGCAGTCGTTACCAATGTTTTAACCGGAAAACCGGAATATATGCGCTATACAACCGAGGACCGCACCAACAAGCTGCTTCAGGCAACGTGTGCGCTCCCTGCCCTTTTCCCATATATTTACTTAAATGATACTCCGTACTTAGACGGCGGATTGAGCGATTCGATTCCGTATGAGCGGGCTTTCGCAGACGGCTGTGACCGCGTTGTTGTCGTCTTAACCCGCCAGAAGGGATACAAAAAGAAAACCGGCGCCACCACAAAGGCTCTGGCGCATGCTTTCTGGAAGTATCCGGAACTCGGAAAAGACCTCCTTTCCCGTGCTGACTGCTACAACCGTTCTTTAAAGAAGCTCGAACAGCTTGAAAAGGAAAAGAAGGTCATTGTAATCCGTCCGGATAACACCGACGGCTTTTCACGTCTGGAAAAAGACAAGGAGAAAATCAAAGCCTTATACCATGACGGCTACACAAAGGGTCTGTTATTCTCCGATAAAGTGAAAGAATTTTACACCAAATAAATCTTTTAATACACCGAAATATTCGCGTACTCTGTAATTTAAAAACAATACTTCATCTGACCGCGCCGCAATCGTGCTGACATTGTGAAAACCCTTCGCACGGACAAGCATTCCGGCACGGAACAGATGAAAGTCATTGGAAACCACCCCGATTTTCGCATTTTTATCCGGAATAAAACGTGCCGAATAGGCAATGTTTTTTTCCGTATCCGTGGACTGAGCTTCCATAAAAATCCGTGAAGCTTCTATGCCATGTGCGCACAGATAGTCTTTCATCGCCTGTGCTTCGGATATATCCTCTCCCGGTCCCTGACCGCCCGATACGATAATACGTATCGTTTTGTTTTGGGTATTATCTTTGCTATGTTTTTCATTCTGTTCCAGATATGCCAGTGCCGCATCAAGTCTGTAACGGAGTGATTTTGTAATTTCGAGTCCCCGCACGCGGCAGCCTAAAATCAGCAGATATTCACAGTCTGGTTCCGGTTTCTGCTTCATCTGCACGGTTATTAATGCCTGAACCAGACAAAATGAGCTGATAAGTATTAATAAACCTGCCGCAGACAGCACATTTATCCACATTGGAAGTATGAGTATACCTTTATTCTGTGCATAACGCACCGCAAAAATCCCTGCAAAAAAGACTGCCGTTACCGGCCATATCGTAATAAAAGATGATGCAAAGCCCGCATATGCCACACAGCAGACATAATAAACCAGACAAAATACCGCAGGCACCAGCCATATATAATACAATTTATACATATTATTCTCCATTCCACAGGCATTTTAATGCCTGCCAGCATCGCTTTTTTGTGTTTCCCATTTATTATAATAACCCCGCAATCCTCTTGTCAAACCACTTATTTTGTAGTACATTGAAGTAATAGTAATTTGTGCCGTGAACGCCGCAGATTACTGACAAATTTGCGTTCTCAGAATGGAGATAAGTATGTTTCGTTTTAATGCAGATGTAACACCGACCGACTGCGAACCGGGTGTTACCAGAAAAATTTTATGTTATTCCGACGAACTGATGATGTGTGAAATTACATTTAAAAAAGGCTCTAAAGGAAATTTCCACCACCATGAACATTTGCAGATTACTTACGTGGCAGAAGGCAGCTTTGAATTTACAATCGGCGGTGAGACCAAGGTTGTGAAAAAAGGCGACAGTGTCTATATGCCTTCCAACGTTGAACACGGTGTTACTGCCCTTGAAGACGGCAAGCTGGTCGATGTCTTTAATCCGATGCGTCAGGACTTTTTAAAATAAGACGGTTAAACAGGGTTGTTTTATCCCCCGTCAGACAAAAAATGCCGCAGGCACATATTTATAATGAAATATGTGCCTGCGGCAGCTTTCTTTATAATATTGTAGAACGAACGTTCTTAACTGGGATACCTGCGGATTGTTCCGTGCTGCGCACTCCCACAATCCTACCCATATTCGCATATCGTGGGACTGTCGTCCCACTTTTATGCTCATATTGGGGCGGGTCAAAAGGTCTTTCCCCCACTTATGAGCAAGCTCATGTGGGCGAAAGACCTTTTGACCCTGGTATCTTACATATTAATTTTGTGCATCAGTTCCAGCTTCATATAGTAGCTGATACCCAGACAGTTGATGATAACACCAGATGCGCCGAGTTCTTCCACGAGATTTACCAGTTCGTCATACTGATAAAGCATATTCTCATGATGTCCTTCGTAGCACTTATCCATTTCAAAACCGTCCGTGAATGCCGGAATGGCAATCACACGCTCGCCTTCTTCCTTATCCTGAATCCGGTCTGTCAAATCAATAAACGGATGTGAAATCTCAACCATGTCTTCTGTTTCCTCTTTGATACAAGGCACCATATATTCTGCGTGTACCATTGTGCGGATCATCGCATCTTCACGCTTCTTTAAAATCTCCTCACGCCCTGCATCTGCTGCCGTATTTTTACGGAATTCCTGGAAAAATTCAATCATTGCACGCTGCAGCCCCGGATTGGTCATGTATTCTTCATTGAAGAAATCCTCAAAACTGTATAAATCTTCCTTGGCAACAACAAACGGTTCGCCCTTTCCGTCTGTAAAGCGGATTTTTTCATAGCCGTTGCGGTACATATGCGCCACTTCATTTCTGAAATCTGTCGGTGTCACACTTTCCAGTGCCACCTGATACCCTGCTGTATTCAGCTTCTTTTCAAACTCTGCATGATTTGCATAATCATATAATACGAACAAATCACCGTCAATCATGTACGGATAGCCGGTGTTGTCACTGTAAACCACCCATAAATGCTCTGCATTCTTAATTTTATCCAGTATCAGCGGATAGTAGTTATGAATCATCTGGCTGAAAAATCCCGCATCATTGATATTGTTATCATTCTGTGCCGTTTCCACACAATCCGGCAGCATCTTGGTCAGCACTTCAATGCTTTCAGTAACTGAAATCTTATCTAACATCGCTGCGCCGTAATCTTCATCATTAATAATATGTCTTAATATATCCTGTGCCCGTCTTGCATCCATTGTCCTTGTTCCTTCCCTGCAAAATGTCGTTTCCTGTATCTGTACAGGAACAAAATACTGTTTAAATTGTATCATATTCACCTTGAAAATGCAACGCTGTTTCACGCATATGACTGCTTGTACGTATATCCTGCGCAAATAAAAACACCCGGCAAAAGAAATTTTTAAAATCTCCTCTGCCGGGTATTTTTTTTATGATGTTGGGACAACTGCCCTCAAACTTACGATACCTGCGGATTGTTCCGTGCTGCGCACTCCCACAATCCACCTCCATATTCGCATATCGTGGGACTGTCGTCCCACTTTTATGCTCATATGAGGGCGGGTCTCAAGGTTTTTCACCCACTTATGAGCAAGCTCATGTGGGCGAAAGACCTTTATCCCCTAGTATCTTACTTTCTGTTATCAATCGTTGCAATATCGACAATTGTAAGGTCTTTATTGTTAAACGCATGCTCTAAGCTTGAAATCAGCGCGTGCGCTGTATCAAGGCTTGTCAGGCAGTGTACACCTGTTTCAATCGCATAACGTCTGATTAAGAAACCGTCGCCGGCTCTTTCGATACCATTTTCCGGTGTATCGATCACAAGGTCAATCTTATGCTCTAAGATTAAATCTAAGAGTGTCGGTGCTTCCTGACCAATCTTGTTGACCTGAATTGCATTGACACCATGCTCCTTTAATACTTTGGCTGTACCGCGGGAAGCGTAAATCTTATAGCCCAGCTTTTCAAAACGTTGTGCAATATCCACACCATCTTCCTTATCTGCATCGCAGAGTGTCATGATAATCTGCTTATGCTTCGGAAGATTGATTCCTGCACCCTGGAATGCCTTATACAATGCTTCATCAAAGTCTTTTGAAATACCAAGGCACTCACCTGTAGACTTCATTTCCGGTCCGAGGCTGATATCTGCGCCTCTGATTTTTTCAAAGGAGAATACCGGCATCTTGATTGCATAGTAATCTGACTTCTTCTGTAAGCCCGGCTCATATCCTAAATCTGTAATTTTGCTTCCTGTAATAACCTTTGTTGCAAGCTGTACAATCGGAATACCGGTTACCTTGCTGATATACGGTACAGTACGGCTTGAACGCGGATTGACTTCAATGACATAAACCTGATCATTGTATACGATAAACTGAATGTTAATCATACCCTTTACATGCAGGGAACGTGCCAGCTTTTCTGTATAATCAACAATCATATCCGTAATTCTAGGTGTCAGTGACTTCGCCGGATATACGGAAATACTATCACCTGAGTGAATACCGGCTCTTTCGATATGTTCCATAATACCCGGAATCAGGATATTTTCACCATCGCATACCGCATCAACTTCAATTTCCTTACCCATAAGGTACTTATCAACAAGAATCGGGTGATCCTGCTTAATTCTGTTGATGATATTCATAAATTCAACAACGTCTTCATCGGATACGGCAATCTGCATGCCCTGTCCGCCGAGCACGTAAGAAGGTCTTACAAGTACCGGATAGCCTAATTCATTGGCTGCCTTTAATGCTTCTTCTACGGTAAATACGGTCTGACCCTTGGCTCTTGGAATACCGCACTGCTCTAAGATTTCGTCGAATAACTCTCTGTCTTCCGCAGCATCGACATCTTCAGCCTTTGTACCGAAAATCGGCACGCCCATCTTCATCAGGCTTTCTGTCAGCTTAATTGCTGTCTGACCGCCAAACTGCACAACAGCGCCGTCCGGCTTTTCAAAATCAACAATATTCTGGACATCTTCCGGTGTCAGCGGCTCAAAATACAGCTTATCGGCAATATCAAAGTCCGTTGAAACTGTTTCAGGGTTGTTGTTTACAATAATCGTTTCATAGCCTTCCTTCTTGAAAGACCATGTACAGTGCACAGAACAGAAGTCAAATTCAATACCCTGACCGATACGGATTGGACCAGAGCCTAATACGAGTACCTTCTTCTTATCCTTTGTTTCAACCGCTTCATTTTCACTGCCGAATACTGAATAATAATACGGTGTTTCTGCCGCAAATTCTGCCGCACAGGTATCAACCATCTTAAATGCCGCATGAATTCCATATTCGTCACGCAGTGCCTTAACCTCTGCTTCTGTCTTTCCTGTCAGTTCACCGATAACGTTATCCGGGAATTCGATTCTCTTTGCTTCTGTGAGTAGTTCTTTTGTTAAAGGACCTCTCTTTAAAGCATTTTCCATATCGACAATAATCTGTAATTTATCAATAAACCATAAGTCAATCTTTGAAATCTCATGCATCTTGGCTGCCGGAATATGTCTTCTTAAACCTTCTGCAATCTTCCAGATTCTTCTGTCATCAACAACAGCCAGCTCTTCTAAAAGTTCTTCGTCTGTCAGCTTTGTAAAGTCATACGACATCAGGCTGTCAACGTGCTGCTCCAGAGAACGGATTGCCTTCATCAGACCGCCTTCAAAGTTATTGGCAATACTCATAACTTCACCGGTTGCCTTCATCTGAGTTGTCAGTGTTCTCTTTGCAGAGATAAATTTATCAAACGGAAGACGCGGCATCTTTACAACACAGTAATCCAGTGCCGGCTCAAAGCTTGCATAAGTCTTTCCTGTAATGGCATTCTTAATTTCATCCAGTGTGTAGCCTAATGCAATCTTAGCTGCTACCTTTGCAATCGGATAACCGGTTGCCTTGGAAGCCAGTGCTGAAGAACGGCTTACACGCGGATTTACTTCGATTACACAGTATTCAAAGCTGTCCGGATTTAAGGCATACTGTACGTTACAGCCGCCTGTAATACCCAGTTCGTCAATAATATTTAAAGCAGATGTACGAAGCATCTGATATTCTTTGTCGGAAAGTGTCTGTGACGGTGCAACTACGATACTATCACCGGTATGCACGCCGACAGGGTCAATATTTTCCATGTTACATACAGTAATGCAGTTGCCGTTACCATCGCGCATTACTTCGTATTCGATTTCCTTCCAGCCTGCGATGCAGCGTTCTACTAAAACTTCACCGACACGTGAAAGTCTTAAACCGTTTTCAAGGATTTCCCTTAATTCCATAACGTTGTGTGCGATACCGCCGCCGCTGCCGCCCAGTGTATATGCCGGACGCAGTACAACCGGATAACCGATTTTAGCTGCAAATGCTTCACCGTCTTCTACATTATTAACAACTAAGGAAGCCGCACAAGGTTCACCGATTTTTTCCATGGTTTCCTTAAACATTAAACGATCTTCCGCTTTCTTAATTGTCAGCGCTGTTGTACCGATTAACTTCACATTGTGTTCTTCCAAAAAGTCCGTTTCGGCAATTTCCATGGCAAGATTTAATCCTGCCTGTCCGCCCAGTGTCGGAAGAATGCTGTCCGGCTTTTCCTTTAAAATAATCTGCTCTAACGCTTTAACAGTCAGTGGTTCGATATAAACTTCATCAGCAATATCCTTGTCTGTCATAATGGTTGCCGGATTGGAGTTTACTAAAACAACCTCGATTCCTTCCTCTTTTAAAGAACGGCAAGCCTGTGTACCTGCGTAGTCAAATTCAGCTGCCTGTCCAATAATAATCGGTCCTGAACCAATTACCAATACTTTTTTAATATTCGGATTCTTTGGCATTTTTTAGTCCTCCTTCTTCATCATCTCAATAAATCTGTCAAAAAGATACGCTGTATCCTGTGGTCCTGCACATGCTTCCGGATGGAACTGTACAGTAAAAATATTCTTTCCGATATATTCAAGACCTTCATTGGTCTTATCGTTGACATTTTCAAAAGCCGGTTTTGCGACTGCCGGATTAAGTGTCGTTTCATCTACGACATAACCGTGATTCTGTGAAGAAATGTAAACCTTTCCTGTCTGTAAATCCTTTACCGGATGATTTGCACCTCTGTGTCCGTATTTTAATTTATGCGTATCTGCACCTGTTGCAAGTGCCATCAGCTGATGTCCCAGACAGATTGCAAAAATCGGGACATTGCTGTCATAGAGTTTTTTAATTTCCGCAATTTCAAATTCACATTCCTTTGGATCGCCAGGGCCGTTAGAAAGCATGATTCCATCCGGATTCGTGCTTAAGATTTCCTCTGCCGTTGTACGTGCCGGATAAATTGTAACTTCGCAGCCTCTTGAATTTAAGGACTTTGCGATATTGTTCTTTGCACCAAAATCCATCAGCGCAACCTTATATCCCTTGCCCGGCAGGACTTTCTTTTCTTTACATGTTACTTTATCAACGACGCCCTTTACAGAGTATGCCTTAATCTTTGGCAGAACTTCATCAAGATTATAATTCTCATTTGTCGTAATCATACCGTTCATTGTACCTTTTTCACGCAAAATCTTTGTCAGCGCTCTGGTATCGATTCCACTGATACCCGGTATATCATTGTCTGCAAGGAATTTCTGGATAGGGTCTTCACATCGGAAGTTACTCGGCATTCTGGAAAGTTCTCGGACAATATATCCATCCGGCCATGCTTTTAAAGACTCCATATCTTTATAACATACGCCATAGTTTCCAATTAAAGGATATGTCATGGTTACTGCCTGTCCTGCATAAGAAGGGTCTGTCAGTACCTCCAGATATCCTGTCATTGATGTGTTGAAGACAATCTCGCTGATTACTTCGCGGGTAGAACCAATACTCGTTCCATTAAACACTGTTCCATCTTCAAGAATTAAAAATGCTTTCATGAATGCCACCTAATTTCCTTTCGTATTATTAAATTTTGCTACTTTTGCGCAAAAAAAAAGACACAAAAATGTCTTTTTTTCTCAAATTTAATAAATTTTATCACACTATAACCTTTATTTCAAGAGGTAATTTCCAGTTGCCCGATATATTTCCATGTTTCACCGCCGTCCGATGACTGATATTTCGCCGCTGTTTTACCACTGTTATACACACCGTTGCTGCCCTGTGTCAGATAAACGGTAATCATGCCCTGATCATCTACCACCGGCACCAGTGCCTCTTTATAAACGTCACTCCACGAAAGCTTTGATGCCGTTGTTTCTTCCTCGGCTTTTGTTTCCTGCTGCGTGCTGTCACTTTCCGTTGTCTGCGCATTTGCCGCCGTGCTGTCTAACTCCTGCGGGTCCAGTGTCACTTTTGAAAACGTCTTTCCGAGGTCTTTTGTCATATACAGGTTACTGTCCATGCCATCTACATAGTTATAGCAGAAAAATCCTGTATCTGCATCTGCAAAGACCACGCCCTTTAATACATTTAATGCCGGTCCGCTGCCTATCATTATCCAGCTTTCACCGCCGTTTGTTGTTGTATAAATACGCGATGCCTGCTGACTGCCATTCTTACCGTAACCGATAACGATTACGCCTGTCATTTCATCAAAAAACTTTACATAGTAATAATTGGCATCATAAATCGTATCAATTTCACTCGTAACCCAGTTACTGCCTTTATCATTGGAAAACAACAACGTCAGGGGTACCCTGCCGTTTTCTGCATTTTTGCCGCCGTAAAGAAACGCTGCTTTATTCGTGTCTAACTGCCAGCTTCCATCCATAAGCTGTGTGGATGAATTTTCCACAAGCGGCAGATTCGTACAGTCTACCGGAACATTGACATATTTTGCACCACCGTCATATGTAATCTGTAACGTATTTTCTTTAATTTCATACTTTGTAAGCGTATTGGAAGAAGCCGCCGTTGCCGATTCCGAGCCGCCGGTTACGCTGTCTTTTAAGCTTTCATTATACTGTGAAATACCGTATTCTTCCGGTGTCACAATATTCTCCACATAAATCGTTGCCGTACCGTCATAGTGGTTGTCCAGTGCAAATGTCACAACCCATTCAAATTCCATTCTGCCGTTGTCAAGCACGCCGTCCCACGACTGGAAATACTCCGACGTACTATCCTTTAAAACTGCCGAAAAGCTGATAAGCACCGTGCCGGTTTCACGGTCAAGCACTTTGGAATCCTTACATGAAACCTTTCGCAGTGCCTTTGACCACGGCAGATACTTCTGGGTAAACTGTCCCGTAAACTGTGTCAGCCAGATGTCTGCCATTTTACTTAACTGCGGCGTTTCAAATTCCTGATATTCGCTTTTCTCACCTTCATTATACGCTTCATCCAGTACATTTCCGTCACTGTCTATCCGAACAGAAAATGTATAACGGGATTTTAACTCAATCCGACTTCCCTGCCTGCTCTTATAATTGGAATGAACAATGAACACAATAACAAGACACAACAGTCCCGCAAGTGCAAGCTTTGCCAGCATCATTACCGGTGATTTACTAAATTTTATTTTCATCCTGTCCACTCCTATCCTAATTACTGATTCACTCCGTTACATTTCTTAATTTTTACAATATACACGCCATCTCTGCCGCTTGTCCGGGCTTTCTTATACTTCTCTTTTAATATGCAGCGCCTCCTGCATAATTTTTCTGTAAGATGGATAATCCCATAAATAATACACTGAAAACACACCGATAAACAGTGCTGCCACTACAAAAACCGGATGAATGAAAAACAGCCAGTCTGAACTGATCTGCCGCTTTAACAGCGGCATACCGTATGCCACAAAAACACTGAGTGCAATCACCGTTCCGTTAAAAGCATTTCTATTGTTATACATCGACTGCATCTGGTCAAAACAAAGCACCGCTATCATCTCACCTGCCGGACGGATACACATCGTCACAAGGCTTAACAGCAGGCCGTGTACAAACGATACACCAAATAAATTTAAAATAATCGTGAAATACACAAAATCTGTGACCATTTTAACTGCCAGCCTGCCAAGGAAATTCATATATGGACTTACCAGCACCACGCGCACCATCAGATAATCCCTGTCACCCATGGCAAGCAGTGTATTGTTGGCAAGGCTTCCGCAAATCGTAGACAGCATAAAAAACATAAACAATACCGCAGATTCTTTGTGATCACGGATTAATGGATTAAACTGTGCCATAAACAGATACGGCAAATAAATAAAAACTGCCACGTATAAATATTTCTTAATAAACTGCACAATCATTCTCACAAACACTGCCATGACACCAATGGTCATGCGCATCTTTGAATTTCTCTTATGAATCACCTGATTGCTGATATATTCTCCCACCAGCGGCATTTTTGTCAGAATTTCCAGACTTCTGTTCGTGCCTTCGTGAAAACTCAAAATTTTTTCTGCAAACATTTTTTTAAAGATTTCCATGATCTGCCTCCCCGATAATATCCAGTACCGCTCTGCGCAGTTCCTGTACCTGTAAGGTTTCTGACGGCACAACCTCAAATCTGCCGTTATGCAGCAGCAGAATCTCATTTGAAATCTGTTTGGCAATTTCAAGCAGTCCCGTGGATATTAATATAATATGGTTTTCTTTTACCGTCTGCAATACCTGCAAAAAGGATATAATTCTCACTGCAATAGTCAAACGGCTCATCAAATAATATAACATAGGGCTTCTGCACTAAAAATGCGGCAAGCTGCACACGTTTTTTATCTTCAAAACTCAGTTCACAAATCAGCGTATCCTTGGCATTTTCTTCCATGCCGACTTTATCAAGAAATTCGTCTGCCGGAACGGGTACATTTTTTAAATCACACAAAAAATGAATATATTCATATGCCGTTATGTACATCGGCAGGATGCTCTGTTTTGCTGCATGGAAAATGGTTGTCTTTTCCTTTGTTGCAATTTCTCCCGCATCGACCGGCAAATCCCCTGACAGACAGTCAAACAATGTTGTCCTGCCGGAACCGATACCACCCAGGACCGGATACACCCTTCCTTCTTCAAATGTATAATCAATATCAGAAAGTACTTCTGTTTTTTTATTATAGGATTTTTTCAGATGATGAATCTGTAACATATCATTTCTCCAATCCTGCCAGCTTTTTTACAGTCTGGCATATGTACTTTATTATATTACATATTTATGGCATTTGTAAATTGGTATTTATAAATCTGTGAATCGCCCGTGCAAAGATTTCTGTTAAGATTTTTTTTAGAATTGTCTGCTTGTTTTGATAAGATTTATATTTTACAATTGTTTTACTGCCTGCAACATGGTATAATTTATTAATCTATGGATTAAAATAATACTACACGATGAGTAAAATACGATTCTGTGTCAATGCGCACCTGACACGTTTTCGTTTTCTGCCATTTTAGGATCCGGTATGTGCTTTTTGCCTGCACAAAAACCGCTCCTCTTTATATGGCAGGATTTGTGCGCAGAAATGAGGATTCTTATGAATTTTTTGAAAAAAAACTGGCGGCTGTGTTTCGGCTGTTATATCTTTATATACCTGCCGTGGTTTTTCTACCTTGAAAAAAAGATTACCATGGAAACACCGAACCTGCACATTATCAACAATGCCATTGATGACATGATCCCATTTTGTGTGTATTTTATCATTCCGTATATGCTGTGGTTTATCTATGTCATCGGTGCCTGTATTTATATGCTGTTTAAAGCATCCGATACGGAATTTTTGCGTTTCGCATTATGTCTGACAATCGGCATGTCCGTATCCTTACTGATTTGCATGATTTATCCGAGCGGTCTGACACTGCGCCCGAATGACGTACCGGACAACTTTTTCGGCATGCTGCTGAATACGATTTATGCCAGTGATACACCAACCAATGTATTCCCAAGTATCCACGTATACAACTCCCTTGCCGTCCACATCGCACTGCACCGGAGCGAATGGTTTCAAAAGCATAAGGCATTTGACATTGCTTCATTGATTCTTTGTGTATCCATCTGCATGTCAACCGTGCTTTTAAAACAGCACTCCATTACAGATGTTATCGGCGCTTCAATTTTAATGGCAGTGATGTACACCCTCGTGTACGCCACCGACTACAGCCGCCTTTTAAAAAAAAGCCGCGACAAGGAAATTGAAATGCAGTAAATTTAAAAAACAGCCACTTGAACCCGACTATCGGAAGGTGGTTTCAAGTGGCTGTTTCTTTACTTTATTATAACGAAAAATACACCGAGCCGTGGTGTCTGGCTTCGGTGTATTTTTCTATATTAATTTTTTATTCGTCAAAAATGCTTACGATTTCGCCGTCTAAGATTCTATTCATGTTCTTTACGGCGCAGAAGTTACCGCACATGGAGCAGGTATCTTCCTTTTCCGGTCTTGCGGATTCTCTGTATCTTCTTGCTTTTTCAGGGTCAATTGCCAGATCAAACATTTCTTCCCAATCCAGCTTCTTTCTTGCCGTACTCATCTTTTTATCCCAGTCGGATGCCCCCGGAATACCTTTGGCAATATCGGCTGCATGGGCTGCGATTTTAGCAGCAATAATCCCTTCCTTTACATCATTTAAGTCCGGTAAGCGCAAATGTTCTGCCGGTGTTACATAGCATAAAAAGGATGCGCCGTAAGTTGCCGCAACCGCACCACCGATAGCCGATGTAATATGGTCATAGCCAGGTGCAATATCTGTTACAAGCGGGCCTAATACGTAAAACGGCGCGCCCTTGCAGATGGTCTTCTGGATTTCCATGTTTGCCTGAATCTGGTTCAGCGGCATATGTCCCGGTCCTTCAATCATAACCTGTACATCCTTTTCCCATGCACGTTTTGTCAGTTCACCAAGTGTTACCAGCTCTTCAATCTGTGAAATATCGGAAGCATCTTCGATACAGCCCGGTCTGCATGCATCACCAAGACTTATGGTAACATCATACTTGCGGCAGATGTCTAGTACCCAGTCATAATTTTCATAAAATGGATTTTCTTTTCCTGTCATTTCCATCCATGCAAAAATGATAGAACCGCCTCTGGATACAATGTTGGTAAGACGCTTTGCATCCTTAAAACGCTTTGCTGTACTCTTATTGATACCGCAGTGAATTGTCAGGAAATCCACACCATCTTTTGCGTGCATTTCAACAATTGAAAGCCATTCTTCGGTTGTAATATCCTTTAACGGTTTGTGGTAATATACCACGGCATCATAAATAGGAACTGTTCCTATTGTTGCCGGACACTCTGCGGTCAGCTTTCTTCTGAACTTCTGTGTATCGCCGAAAGAACTTAAATCCATAATAGCCTCTGCGCCCATGGCTACGGCTTCGTTCACCTTTTCCATTTCCATATCCAGGTCTACACAGTCCCTTGATGTACCCAGATTGACATTAATCTTTGTCTTTAAGGCAGAACCGATACCATTCGGGCTTAATGCCTGATGATTCCTATTGGCAGGAATAATCACCTGTCCCTTTGCAATCAGTTCTCTTAATTTTTCAACGCCCATATTTTCTTTTGCTGCAACAATTTCCATTTCAGGGGTGACAATCCCCTGTCTTGCAGCATCCATCTGTGTCGTATAACTCACAACAGCCTCCATTCCTGTACCTTGTACATGCTGATTTTTTCCGTGGGAGATATATCGCCGGGTTTATCCATATTATCATTATTATGATTTAAATATTTCACTTTACTATTATGTAAAAATAGGGAACTTTTTTCCGAAATTTCCTGATAGTCCTAAAGAATGCGCTATTTTCCGACAGCATATCCTCCATCTTAAAAGATACGGTATTCTGTCATTAAAAAAGAACTCCCTACGGTGGCATTATCCACATCAGGTAACGGGTCGGATACGATTCCCTCTCAGCAGTACCGCGGCTTTCGCCGCGGTCCTTTTGCTCCCCGGAAAATATTAACTTTATTATAACATTGTCTGACAAGAAGTCAATTTAAAACTTTTTAAAAACATCCGCTTCTGCCTTTAAGCTTTCCACGGTTTCCTTACTGCTGCCCATCTGTTCATTGATGGTGTGCATATCTTCTACCAGTGAACCGGTACTCATCGCGGAGCTTGTAAC